>Ga0256405_10005395_pt1 | contig 22163 bp, 20 predicted proteins | sample RumenRJG_02DNA_FD_189096 | JGI IMG/M metagenome (GOLD analysis project Ga0256405, IMG submission 189096) | Bovine rumen microbial communities from Lethbridge, Alberta, Canada - RJG_02 | ecosystem: Host-associated > Mammals > Digestive system > Stomach > Rumen | place: Canada: Alberta... | reverse complement strand
GTACCCAGCGACGCAACGAACTGTCAAGCTACGGGCACAGCGTGTCGGAAGTCCCGATGATGTTGAGGCGAAACACCGGTTATGTGGAGTCAACGCCGTTTCTCCACTTGCTGGAGGACGTCAAAGCATTTCTGAAAATAGAAGACAGACAAAGCGACACCGCCAAACTTGACACGCAGCGTGAGCAGATATAAGAATCATGCGAGGGTGATGACATCTCCCATTTTGCTCCATCATTCCGCTCGGTCAGCCATCGGCTGCTTTTGTATATTTATGCAAGGGTGGAGCGATTAGAGTCCGTTTTATAAACTCTTGAATTTCAATACGTTAAGAGGTGCTTTCCAAAAGTTCAACTTTTGGCTTGCAAAAGTTGAACTTTTAGGAGGTGAAAGTTGAACTTTTAGAGCGCAAAAGTTCAACTTTTGGAAAGCGAAAGTTCAACCGTATATTTATACGTCCTTTTCGGTATGTTTATGCAACGGTGATTTTTCGTGGTTATCTCTCCGTCAAATTCACGTCAGACGTAGGTTTCGAGGAACTTCACCGTTCCTTTTATTTGCAATTCCTTGGTCATCGCAGGAATAAGGATGGTCTCTCCTTCGGTGAGCGTCGTGACGTTGTTCTCGTTGTCTGTGATGGTAGCCTCTCCCTTTAGCGCAATAAGAATGACAAACGAATCGAGCTCTGCATAGTCGATTGTCATTTCCTCATCAAGGTCATACACAGCTGTTGTGAAATACGGACAGCTGACAAGCGTGATGCCTTTGTTCTTCTCAGGAGTATAGTGTGTGCGGTAATCGTTCAAAACGGCATAATTGATGCTTTCTGCCGCCTGTTCTGTGTGCAGTTCGCGATAGTTGCCGTCCTTGTCTTTTCGCTTGAAGTCATAGATGCGATAGGTGACGTCGCTGGTCTGCTGTATCTCAGCAAGGAAACAGCCGGCTCCGATGGCGTGGATTCTCCCTGCGGGAAGGAAGAACGTGTCGCCTTCTCTGACTTCATATTGCGCCAGCGCATCGCAAATGGTGTCGTTCTCCACCATTTCCTTGTACTGCTCGGGGGTGATTTCTTTCTTCAATCCGCTGTACAATTTGGCTTGCGGGTCGCTCTGCATGAGATACCACATCTCGGTTTTTCCCCGCGCTTTTCCTTGCCTGTGGGCTGTCTCGTCATCTGGGTGCACCTGTATGGAGAGGTCTTGGCGGGCGTCGATAAACTTGATGAGTAGCGGAAATTCATCGCCAAAGCGCTGATAGTTCTCTTTGCCGACAAGTTGCTCTTTCATCTCATGCACAACCTGATTCAGTTTTTTTCCTGCATGTATGCCTTCGGCAACGACTGTCTCGTTGTTCTCCACTCCACTGATTTCCCAACTTTCTCCCACCTGTTGCTGCTGGGTGCTGAGATGTTTGAACGGTATGATTTTCTCCCCTCCCCAAAGGGTGGATTTCAATAACGGCTTGAATTTGATTGGTTCCATCTTTTCTGTAGTTTTTTAATTGTCTTTCCAAAATGCACGTGTAAAGAGCACGAGTACACTGAATATTTCCAGACGTCCCATGAGCATGAGTCCGGAACACAGCCACTTGATGCTGTCGGGCAAGATGCTCCACGACATCTCCGGTCCTATTTGCGTTCCGAGCGTGGGTCCGACATTGCTGATGCAGCTCAACGAGATGGTGATGGCATTGATGTTGTCGATGCCGACGGATACCATGACGATGGTGGTGAACACGCAGGCTATCACATAGATTGCAAAGAATGCCATGAGCGTGTTGATACTGGACGCTATAATGCTCTGCCCGTTGATTTTCACTGGCAACACAGCCTTTGGATGGAGTATCTGTTTGAACTGGTTTCGGATTACTTTGAAGACCATGAGTGCCCGGATGCTTTTAAAACCGCCGCTGGTGGAGCCGGCACATGCTCCGAAGAACATCAGTATTCCCAGTATTCCCCACGTCACATGCGGCCAAAGTGCGGCATCGTCGCTGAACAGTCCGGTAGTGGTGATGAACGAGACCGTCTGGAACAGTGAACTTCGGAATGCGTGTTCCAAGTCATATCCGTTGCGAGTGATGAGCAGCACCATGATCCAAACGGTTGAGATAGCGACCAGAAGGATATAGAACCGCAGTTCGGAGTTTTTGAACAGCGACTTGAACTGGAATTTGAACAATGCGAGATAAAGGACCGTAAAGTTGATGCCGCTCAGGAATTGGAAGAGTGCTCCCAGATATTCGAGTGTCGGAGAATGGAAATAGCCCACGCTGTCGTTGTGTGTCGAGAAACCTCCGGTTGCGGTGGTGGTCATGGAGTAGTTCACACTGTCGAACCAGTCCATTCCTCCCAGCACGAACGCCCCGCAACAGGTAATCGTGAGCATGAAGTATATCGTCCAGATCCATTTTGCCGTCGTACTGAGACGCGGATGTAATTTTGCCCGCAACGGTCCGGTTGCTTCGGCTGAGAATACCCGCACATTACCACCGACCAGTGACGGCAGGATGGCGATGGTGAAGAACACGATACCCAGACCGCCTATCCACTGCGTCAGCGAGCGCCAAAACATCATCCCGTGTGGCAAGACCTCGACATCGTCCAGTATGGTTGCTCCGGTTGTCGTAAATCCCGACATGGACTCGAAGAAGGCATCTGTCACATTGGTCAGATAGCCGCCAATCAGATATGGCAGGGCACCGAGTATGGTAAAGGAAAGCCATGATGTGGTTACTATCAGGTAGGCATCTTTCCGGCTCATCGTATTTTCTGCGTCTCTGCCCAGATGTTTCAGCAGCATGGCGACACCCAGCGTCACTGCGATTGACACGAGAAATGCCAATACGTCGTCCTCCTTATAACAGAACGCCATAATCAGGCAACACAGCATGAACATTGCTTCGAGAAAAAGCAAAGAACCAAGCACCTTGTAGGTTAGTTTTAAGTTGATCATCTTGCCGCTTATCTGTGTATGTAAAACGATTCTGAGGTCTTGTTACTTAAAGAACGACTCTACCTTCTTCATGTTGACTTCATGACAGAACACAACGACGGTATCGCCAGTCTCTATCTGAGTTCCTCCGGAAACCAACTGACCGACGCCATGACGCACCAGTCCACCGATTGTCATTCCATTCGGCAGACCGAGTTCGAACACTTTTTTCCGCGTAACTTTCGAGCCCTGCTGCGCTGTAAACTCTATCACGTCGGCGTTGGCAGTCATCAAGAATCGCATGTTCTGCACGTCAGCATCCAGCATCATCTGATAGATGTGACTGGCAGCCAGTGCTTTCTTGTTGACAATCGTACCGATATCCAGTCCTTCTGCCATGTTCACATAGTCCAGGTTCTCAACCATTGCCGCTGTTTTCCGAACGCCCAGCCGTTTCGACGTCAGACAGGCAAGGATATTGGCTTCCGCACTACCTGTCAGTGCGACAAAGGCTTGGGTGCTTTTGATGTTTTCTTCTATAAGCAGCGAAATGTCCCGTCCGTCACCATTGATGACCATGATACGGTCGGTATCGAGCACATTGTTAAGGTATTCGCAACGTTTCTCGTCGGTCTCTATCACTTTTGCCTCCATATAGTCAGGCAGATTCTTCAACACTCGGACAGCTGTCTTTCCGCCACCCATGACCATCACGTTCTTCACATCCACATAATGCTCCTTTCCCACTATCTTACGAATGTAGGGAATATAGTTCTTCGTCGTCATGAAATAGGCGAGGTCATACAGTTTCAGTTCGTCGTTACCGCTCGGGATAATGGTGTCGCCATGTCGCTTGATGGCTACGACGTGATAGGGATCTTGGGGACCGCACAGGTTTTTCAGCGGCTGGTTCAATATCTCACAACTTTCCCTTAGTTTGATACCCAACATTACGAGGGCACCGTCGTGCACATCCCAGCGCTGGCGCACCCAACTCATCTTCAGTCCGCTGATGATGTCGCGGGCAGCAAACATCTCCGGATAGATGAGCGAATCGACACCCAGTTTCTTGAAGAATTCCCTGTTTTCTTCCGTGATGAATTCATGATTATCGATGCGCGCTACCGTCTTCTTCGCCCCCAAGGCATGTGCCACGACACAACTGTGCATGTTCAGATTCTCGTCAGGAGTGACCGCAATATACAGGTCTGCGTGGCTGATACCGGCATCTTTCAGTGCCTTGACACTTGATGGCGACGCGTTGAGTGTCATCAAGTCATAATCGCTGCTGATGGCAGCGAGACGCTCATCGTCATCATCGATGAGCACCACGTCTTGGTTGGTGCGCGAAAGTAGTTTCGCCAAATGAGTACCGATGGCATATGCGCCTGAAATGATAATCTTCATATCCCTTTAATCCTTTATTCCTATCGTTCAAACTTCTTTTTTCCTTAAAGCAACTCTTTCAGGATGGCTTCCGCATCGAGTCCGACGATGTGGTGAAGTTCTTTAACTGTTCCATGTTCCACAAACGAATCGGGCAGTCCCATGCGCACAATCTGCGGATGATACCCGTGGTCGTTCATCCATTCCGTCACGGCAGTGCCCAGTCCTCCGTTTCTGACGCCGTCCTCTATCGTGACAATCTTTTGGAAACGGCTTCCCACTTCCTGAAGGATAGCCTCATCGAGGGGTTTAAGGAAACGCATGTCGTAATGGGCAACACTACGCTCGCAACGCGCTATCGCCTTAGTGACTTCGTTACCTACCGGACCGATGCTCAGCACGGTGACATCTGTCCCGTCACACAATTTCCTACCTGTTCCCACTTCGACCTCCTCTAACGGACAGCGCCAGTCTGCCAGCGAGCCACAGCCTCGCGGATAGCGTATCACGAAGACGCCTTTTCCCGGCAGCTGCGCGGTGTACATCAACCGCCGCAGCTCATGCTCGTTCAGCGGAGCGGCTATCGTCAGGTTGGGAATCGGTCGCAGATAAGCCAAATCGAATGCCCCATGATGCGTTGCACCGTCCTCTCCTACGAGTCCTGCCCTGTCGAGACAGATTACGACTGGCAGGTTCAGAATGGCAGCGTCGTGGATGATATTATCGTAAGCCCGTTGTGCAAACGCACTATAGATGTTGCAGAACGGCTGCAAACCTTCTTTCGCCAATCCGGCACTGAACGTCACGGCATGCCCCTCGGCAATTCCTACGTCGAAAGCGCGTTCGGGCATCGCCTCCATCATGATGTTCATCGAACACCCTGACGGCATGGCAGGTGTGATTCCTACAATCTTTTCGTTCGCACGGGCAAGCTCCAAAAGCGTCTCTCCGAATACGTCCTGAAATTTCGGCGGCGTGTTCTCGGTGCTGCTGGCAGAACGCTCGCCTGTTGCCGCATCAAACTTACCCGGCGCGTGCCAGATGGTCTGCGACTGCTCTGCGGGAGCATATCCTTTGCCCTTTGTGGTGTGCAAATGAAGCATTTTCGGACCTTTCATGTCTTTGAGTTGGCGCAACAATCGGACTACTTCCTCGACATTATGCCCGTCAAACGGTCCGAAATATCTGATATTCATGCCTTCGAATACGTTCTGCTGTTGACTGATGGCAGACTTGAGGGCGTTGTTCAGACGAATCAGTCCGTGACGGCGGTCATCGTTGAGCATACCCCTGCGCTTCAGCCATCGCGAAGCCTTGTCGCGAAGGTTGTTATAGGTCTCGTTGGTGTTGAGATTGAGCAGGTATTGGCGCATGCCGCCTACCGAACGGTCGATGCTCATGTCGTTGTCGTTCAGGATGATGAGCATGTCGTTTGGTATGGAAGAAGCGTTGTTAAGTCCTTCGAATGCCAGTCCTCCACTCATCGCGCCGTCGCCTATCACGGCAACAACTTTTCGCTCTGCGCCTTCTTTTTTCTCTCCGTTCAGCTTCGATGCCACTGCCATTCCCAGCGCTGCCGAGATGGAGTTGGAGGCATGTCCGCAGATAAAGGCATCGTATTCGCTTTCCGCAGGAGTGGGGAATGGGTGGAGACCATTCAGTTTCCTGTTCGTGCAAAAAGCTTCTCCACGCCCCGTGAGAATCTTATGTCCATAAGCCTGATGTCCAACGTCCCAGACAATCCGGTCGTCGGGTGTGTTGAACACATAGTGCAGCGCCACCGTGATTTCCACGGCACCCAAACTGGATGCAAGATGTCCGGGATTGACAGAGAGCTCGTCCACAATATCTTCACGCAGCTCTTTGCAGACTTCCGGCAGCTGACTGACAGCCAACTTCCGGAGGTCCTCAGGATATGTAATTTGGCTTAAAAGCCTGAATTTGCTTTTTTCCATGAAAAAACACTTCCATATTGCGCTGCAAAGATACTGAAATTTCCGATTAAACGAAGAGAAAATAAAGAACTTTTCGTATTTTTGCAGACGGAAACAAAAAACAAACGTATGCAAAAGACAACTCTGGTTGAGAAAAAGTATCTCATTCCGTTTATTCTCATCACCACACTTTTTGCCTTGTGGGGATTTGCCAACGATATCACCAACCCGCTGGTGGCAGCGTTTCAGACACTGATGGAAATCTCTGCCGCCAAGGCTGCCCTCGTTCAGTTTGCCTTCTACGGAGGCTATGCCACGATGGCTATTCCTGCTGCACTTTTCATTCGGAAGTACAGCTACAAGAAAGCCATCCTGCTCGGACTGGCGCTCTATGCCATCGGCGCATTTCTCTTCATCCCCGCAGCGGCATATCAGCAGTTCTCATACTTCTGCATCTCGCTCTACATCCTCACCTTCGGACTGGCTTTCCTCGAAACAACGGCCAATCCGCTGATTCTTTCATTAGGCTCGAAGGAGACGGCTACGCGGCGACTGAACCTCGCACAGGCATTCAACCCCATCGGGTCGCTCTGTGGAATGGCTGTGGCTTCGCAGTTCGTACTGCCGCAACTCATCTCCGACAAGCGCAACGTGGCTGGAGAACTGATTTTCTTTTCGCTTTCTGAAACGACGAAAGACTATATCCGTCTGCACGACTTGGCAATCATCCGCAATCCGTATGTCATCATCGGACTTGTGGTGGTCTGTGTCTTCATCCTGATTGCCATCACAAAAATCGACAATTCCGCACAGACGCTCTCTGAGAAAGAAGGAACCCGTTCGCACCGAGGCTCACTGGCACGACTCTGGAAAAACCGCTCATACCGTGAAGGAGTGTTCACGCAGATGTTCTACGTGGCGGCGCAAATCATGGTGTGGACATTCATCATACACTACGCAGACGCACTGGGCATCGACAAGGCGACGGCACAGAAATTCAATATTGCTGCGATGATTTTCTTCCTTTTCGGCAGATTCATCAGCACGATGCTCATGAAATACATCAACGGGCGCAAACTGCTCGTCACCTTTGCGTGCGGCGCCATTATCTGTACGCTGGGCACCATCTTCATCATCGGCCACGCAGGACTTTACTGTCTCGTCGGCATCAGCCTGTTCATGTCACTCATGTTCCCCACCATCTACGGCATTGCCTTGGAAAACGTAGAGTCGGAAGACATGACATTCGGAGCCGCATTCCTCGTCATGGCTATCGTGGGCGGTGCACTCATGCCTCCATTGCAGGGTATGATTATCGACAACGGAAGCATCATGGGAATGCCAGCCGTCAACGCATCCTTTGCCCTGCCGCTCCTCTGCTTCATCATCGTGGGCATCTACGGATGGCGGGCACAAAGGAGATAGCCGTTTCCCCGACTTATTCCGCCAAAAACAATAAAAAAATCTGCATCACTCGCATGATGCAGATTTTTTATTAACCCTTTTTTGTGGAACAATTGAAACTGTCCAGCTTTTATTCCTCTGTACGAGTCAGCGTACGCTTCTCAGCGATACGTGCCTTCTTACCAGTGAGCTTGCGCAGGTAGTACAGTTTCGCACGGCGAACCTTACCACGCTTGTTCACCTCAATGCTGTCGATGTTCGGAGACTCAATCGGGAAAATACGCTCAACACCAACCGTTCCAGACATCTTGCGAACGGTGAAACGTCTCTTCTCGCCATGACCGCAAATCTTGATAACAACACCGCGGTACAACTGAATACGCTCCTTTGAGCCCTCAATAATTTTGTAAGCAACCGTAATGGTATCTCCCGACTTAAACTCAGGGAAGTTCTTTCCAGTTGCAAATGCCTCTTCGGCAACTTTAATCAAGTCCATCTTTAATGATTCTTTTAATTGATAGAAACTCCAACGCAACATGGCTAATGACACTTCCACTGCCAGCGGTTACGCCGAAAACGGTTGCAAAGTTAACACAAAATTCTGGAAAACAAAAAGTTCTCATAGATATTTTTTGGTTTTTAACAATTTGTTCGGATTTTGTATGGCAGGTGTTGCGCATGAAAAAGAACAAAAAGTGTGTGGCTTTTTGTTATTCAAAATAGAAGGTGAGGGCAATTATCTTGCTGCGTGATTTGCTGACCGAATTGGTGTACATCAGCATGTTCTTGTCCTTGATTTCGTTGGCGTGATTGGTGTCAAGGCTGTTGGTGAGTCCGTACATGAACTTGAGTTCGGGGCGGAGTTTGAAGAAGGGCAGGTAGAAGTCGCAGCCGATACCCGCTTCAAGAAATACGTCATAACGTTTTAGGCGCAGATAGTCTTCGCTCTTCCCCGACAGGTTAATCATCGGATTGACGCCCACCATGAGGTAGGGGCGGTGGTTGTTGAAACGGGGAGCGGCGAAGATGAGGTCGAGCGCGGTTGACACGTATGCCGTCTTGATGTCTTGATGCTGTACGACGGGCTGCCCGTCAGCCAGTTGGTCGGTGAGGTTCTGGAAGGTGATGTGGCGTGTACCGAAATACATAGCTGGCGCCACACGGAGTTGGAAATGTTGATGAAGCCGGAACTCTCCCAGCACGCCCACCGTAAATCCGGTGTCCCAACGGTCTTGGTCGCACATGACGAGCTTTTCTGTCGTCGTTCCGTCTTCCAGGGTAATCAGTTGCGGACCGACATTCGTAAATTCGATGTCCTGCAGGTGTGTGCCGACCATCACGCCGAAGTGGAAGGGGCGCAGGTCCACGTACGGACGGTTCTCAACTCTCCGTTCCTGAGCATTGGCTGTCAGGCACAGACAGAGCAGTAGAAGGATATGGAGATATTTGTTTCTCATTCTTTGTATATAACGTCCATTCTTGGTAGTTATTGTCTTTCAACTGGCGTAAGAATAATATTTTTTGAAAAAAAGATACCTAAAATTAGGTATTTCAAAATAAAGTTGTATCTTTGCACCGTACAAAAATAGGTACATAACATTATTAATCATAAAAAAGAATTGAATTATGGCTTATGTAATTGGTGATGATTGTATCGCATGCGGTACATGTATCGATGAATGTCCTGTAGGAGCAATCTCTGAAGGCGACAAGTATTCTATCAATCCTGATGAATGCACAGAATGCGGTACTTGCGCAGACGTTTGTCCGTCTGAGGCAATCAGCCTTCCTTAATGGAAATGTAAACTACATGCATATAGGCAGTCCTGTTGAGGGGCTGCCTATTTTTTTGTGGGAAGCCCCCTCCAACTCCCCCCAAATGGGGGAGAGCGCCTGACGGGAGAAAACCACTAATCATAATTCTTAATTCATAATTCTCAATTCAAAGTGTGTGGCAATAAAAAAAAGCATCCATGACGGGTGCCATGGATGCTTTTTTGTGTTCAGGGTATGTCTTATTTTCTTCCCAGTGCGTCCAGTGCAGGAGCGTATGTGGGGTCGATGCTCAGGATTTTGTTCCAGTATTCGTTTGCTACAGACTCGTTTTTGTTGACGAGGTTGTAGTGTGCGAGATAGTGGTAGGCAGTAACCAGACGGTTGCGGTCGGTGTTGCTCTTTTCCGGCATTGCCTCGATGATTTCAATCAGTTTTGTATAGTCGGGCAGTGCGAGGAATTTCTCCACGTTGGGGTCGAGCATGTTGTCGATCTGAGTCTTTTTGTTGTATGCGAAGACGAGTGTGTTGGGGTCGTCGGCAAACTTCTGAATCATTTCGTCATACACCTTGTTGGCATCCTCCAGTTTTGCTGTCTGCTCTGAGCCGGTGAGTCCTGCTCCCCAGTCGAGGTAGATTTGTGCGAGTGCTGCATAGTCAGTATTCTTCACTTTCTCGAGTTTGCCGAGATAGTTGCGGTGTTCGGTGATGGCGTTGTAGTAGTCGCCCTTCTCACGATATGCGTTGGCAATGTTTGACATGGCATCGAGCACGTCGCTCTTGGCATCGGGGTTGATTTCGATGCTCTTGCGGAACATTTCGATGGCTTTGTCGTAGTCTTGCTTTCCGTTGTATGCGTGTCCGTAGTAGAGGTAGTCGGTGGAAGTAATCTTCGCACTGTCTGAGCGGTTGAACAGGCGGTCGGCATAGGTGAGTGCCGTGTCGAAGTCCTTGAGGTTGGTGCTGTTGAAGAATACCAGGCGGTTGAGTGCCGGATGGCGTGGGAATTTCTCTGCACCGAAGGATGCTATCTCGCGGCTCTTCTCGAAGTTGCTGCTGAGGAACTCGCAGAGTGAGTAGTTCACCAGGTCGCTACTCTCCATGTCGGCTTTGTTCACCTTGTCGTAGTATTCCACGGCTTTGGCGAGGTTGTTGGCGCGCATATAGATAGTGGCGTTGATGACGTCAACGGGATAGTCGGGACGCACCTTGCGCAGTTCTTCGAGCTTGGCTGCTGATGCTTCCGGGCTCACCTTGCTGTTGATTTGTGCATATTTGCGGTAGGGCTCGGGGTTCATCTTGTCGAAGATGATTGCCTGTTCGTATTCCATCGATGCGTTTCCGCCGTCATCGGTGACGGCATAGATGTCGCCGAGAAGGATGTGCGGGAGTGCGTGTTGTGCTCCGCCTCTCACCTTCATCGCCATGTCGGCATACTGTCTTGCTTTTTGTGTGTCTTCGATGTCGAGATAAGCACGACCGATGCCGCAGAGGACTTCGATGTTTTTCTTGTTTTTCTTCACTACTTCCTTCACTTGCGCTTCGGCATTTGCAGGATTTTCCTTGATAACGATAGAGATGGCATCGATGATTGACTTGTTGTCTGTCTGTGCCATGGCGGTTGCACTGTAACCGAAGAGCAGTGCACCTAAGAATAAATATTTGATAGTTTTCATAATTCTTCTTTTTTTTAATTAAACATGTTAATTATCTCTACTGATAAGATGATTTTGTTTTCTATGGGTTTAATCTTTCGTCACATTTACTTTTCTGACCGTCAAGTCTCCGTATGCAGGGAGGAGTGTTGACTGGAAGATGACAAGCTGCGCCTTTGGGCTTGTGAGGAAGTTTGCAAATCCCCATGGGAGCCCTCTGATGCGGTCGGTTAATATTCCGTAGATGGTGCGAATCAGCGGGTAGCTGTCGTTGTAGATGTAATACTGGTATGGTTTCCAGCTGTTATATGAAGTGGCTGTCTGCATCCTGCTGACAGACATCACTCGAATGTTCTTCTTGAAGGTGACGTTGGTGGTGTCTCGTTTGTCGTTGAGCCAGTTCGACCCGATGATGCCGATGGCATTGGGGGTCTTTTCCACGTAGTTGATGACTTCCTCGGATTTGTCAACTGCTTGGATGTTGGGGCTGTTGATGGGTGTTCCTCCGAGGATTGAGTCTGCTGCGTAGCGCGCAGTGCTTGATTTGGGATTGTCGAATATGACTTCGATGTCGCCGCGTTTGGATTGCGGGTAGATTTCGTCCCATTTCTTTACTTCGCCTTTGAGGATGCGTGCGATGTCGTTGACGGTGATGCACGTATCGGTGTTTGACTTGTGGACGATGAGTGCCAGTCCGTCATAGGCGATGGGGAAGGAGCGGATGTTCTTGTAGCCTTTGTTCTTCAAGATGTTCCGTTCGTTCTTGGTTAGGTCACGCGAGGTGATGGCGAGAAATATTTTCTCGTCGAGAAGCATTTTTACGGCTTCGGATTCGTTTGTATAAATTGGTGTGAGCTTTGCTTTCGGCGTGTTGTGCTCGAAAATCTCTACCTCTTCATCGATGATGGGAGAAAAACTTTCATCAGAAGCGAATGATATCGCTCCTGATGAATGTGTGTCTGTTCTTCCGGAACCTTTGCGCTTGTCATCGCAAGACGAAAGCGCAAAGGTTGCTATGAAGAGTCCAATTAAAACGCAATATACGTTTTTGTTCATTTCAAAATTCAGTTTACTGTAGCTTAAAGTTAACCGGTACGTTATATTTCACACGCACGTTCTGACCGTTCTGTCTTCCCGGTGTCCACTTCGGCATGGATGCAACCACGCGTGCTGCCTCTTTGTCGAGTGACGGGTCAACGCCACGGATTACCTGTACCTGACTGACTGAACCGTCGCGCTCAACGACGAATCCTACGATGACGCGTCCTTGGATGCCGTTCTCTTCAGCTATCGGCGGGTACTTCACGTGTGAGCTGAGCCAACTGAGCAATGCTGCCTGACCTCCGGGGAACGATGGCGGCTGTTCCACCACGTCGAAGATTTTGGTCTCTTCCTGTTTCGGCGGTTCCGGCTGTGCGATGACTTCCTTGGCTTTCAGCACTTCGCCTCCCTTGTCGTCATTACCTTCAACGTTGAAGGAACCGATGGCAGTCTTGGTCTTGTTGAGGTCGTCTTGTGACTTCAACTCTTCCTCAGGCTTCACCTCCGAGTCTTTCTTGATGACGGGGGGTACGAATTTCACAGAACTTTTTACTTTTTCAACTGGTTTTGCTTCTTCAATCTTCACAGGCGCTTTCTTCTCGACCTTCACCTCTTTCTTGGTGATGTTCATGAGTTCCACTTCTGCGGAGATTTCTTCTTTCTTATTTGCTTCAATAATGGCGTTGACTCCGATGATGGCTCCTAACGCAGCTGCGATGGCAAGCATAATGATGACTGACCATACGTTACGCTTTCCTGTGTTTTTACGCAGTACGTAAGCACCATATTCCTTGTTTTTTCCTTCAAAGACAAGGTCAACCCAGTTATTGTCTATCAAATCAATTTTTGACATAGCTTCAAGTTGTTTTATATGTTACACATTGTCATTGCAAGGGGATATTCTTTGACTTGAGAAGTCTCTCATCGTCGCTGGAAATCTTGTCAAGGACGTACTTACTGATACTGCAAATCTGCATTTCGTCGAGCGCTGTGACCATGTTGTCATAAGAGGCAGTGTCGAGCGGTTTGATAATGATGGTCAGTGTAGGAATCTTCTCACCATTGATTTCACCGTCACGAATCTTTTTCAGTTCGTTCTGATAGACGCTGTCTTCCATGTTGGTCTCATCTTTCTTCGCATCAAGTTCCAGTTTTGCTTTGCGGATGCGTGCAACCGGAATGATTCCTTCCTCGGTCTGATGCTCGGTGAGTACCTTGCGGATACCTTCCTTTCCCCATGTGGTTTCTACCATACAGCTGGGGTCGTCATACTTAGGAATTCCCTTGATGTAATAAATCTTGTCGTTTCCTGCCAGATAGATCGTAATGGTGTGTGACTCTTTGGTCGCGTTACGGTCTTTGTCCTGGATGTTCTCATCATTGCTCGGCATTGTGAGTTGCATTGCCTGAGGCTTGCTGAGAGAGGTACAGAGCATGAAGAATGTAATAAGAAGCATCATCATGTCCACCATAGGCGTGAAGTCCACGCGTACGGTCTGCTTTTTCTGTCTACTTTCTTTTTGTTTAGCCATTCTTTAATCCTCCGCTTCTTTAAACGATGTAATTAACTGGTAACGGTTCTGATCCATGTCCTGCAATTCTGACATGACGCGCTTGATGACCTTGTAGGGTGTCTTGGCGTCTGCCTTGATGCAGAGCTTGATTTCATCACCGGAAGCAAGAGCTTCATCTACCCACAGCTGGAACTCGCTCTTTCCTTTTTCTCCGTCGCTGCCTTCGATGCTATCAGTCGGGATACCCAACTGCATCAAGGCTTCGCTCCGTTTGTTCTGGGGGAGAGAGAGGAACTGTGCCAATCTGTCCATTGGAACACCGAACTGTGTCTCTTCCAGGAAGACTGCCTTCTGCTCAGGTGTCAGGTTGACGCCGAACTTGCTGGTCATTCCGTCCAGGGTAGATTTCAAATAGTTCACATTATCCATACTCATGAACACCTTTCCTTCAGGATTGATGGTGATGTTCAGAATATCGTTCTCTGGGACCTTGACCTTTGATGCCGACTGCGGTGTGTTGACTTTCACTGCCTCATTCTTGACGAACGTTGACGTCATCATGAAGAAGGTCAGCAAAAGCACCATCACGTCTGACATTGGGGTCATGTCAATCCAGATGTCCGCTTTCTTAATTTTTACTTTACCCATAGCGATAAATGTTTTAAAGGGTTAGCAAAAATTAAGCCTCTTCTGCGTGGTTAACTTCGTATGTCTGAGCGATGGTGTAACCTACCTCGTCGAGGGCGTATGTCAATTTATCAATCTTGTTGGTGTAGAAGTTGTAAGCAACAACGGCTACCCATGATGTTAAAATACCAGATGCGGTGTTAACCAAGGCCTCAGAAATACCGAGAGAAAGTGCCTGAGAGTCTGCACCACCACCAGCTGCCAACGCTGCGAATGAACGGATCATACCGACAACGGTACCGAAAAGAGCGGTCAGCGTACCGAGTGTTGTGATCGTAGCGATGATCGGCATGTTCATCTGAAGAGTAGGCATTTCAAGCTGAGTTGCCTCTTCGTGAGCCTGCTGGATGCGTGCAATCTTCTGCTCTTTCTTCATACCTGCAGTACCTTCCATCTCTTTGTATGTACGGAGAGAAGCTCCTACAACGTTAGCAACGGTACCACGCTGCTTGTCGCAGAGATCCTGAGCCTTTGCGAAGTCGTTAGCCTTCAACGCAGCCTTGATGTTTTCTACGAACTGAGGAAGCTTGCCTTTACCAAATGCTGTGCGAAGAGCGAGCCAGCGCTCGATAGAGAGAGCAATCACAGTGAACAAAAGTGTCAAGATGACAGGAACGACGATACCACCTTTGTAGATTGTACCCCAGATGTTTCCGTCGATAACTTCTCCATTGTTCGGGTCAATGTGAGCACTGCTTCCGAGGAAGAACTTAAAGAACAATACTGCGAGAATGAAGCAAACAACGATAATCCAGAATGCTGCTTTTACTCCCTGAAAGCCCTGTGATTTCTTCACCGGAGCTGTAGTGTTTGTTTTTGTTGCCATAATAATTACTTTTAATTTTTAAAATTTTGGTTATTAATAAATTGATTATATGATTTCTTTATTTCTTGTTTGTTAGACTTGTTCCTCCTCTTTCGGAGGAAATAGTTTCGCAAAGATAAGCATTTCGTTCAAACTGCCACAAGAATTATGGTATTTTAACTATGATTTTTTCAAGTTTGCCCCATTTTCGTTGCCGCTTGCAGCGTGTTTTCATCCATGCCGGCACCCATCTCTCGTTTCTTCCGAAGCGCTCGGAATAAGGGGATTTGGGATGCTCCGTTTTAAATTTTGTTCCTGCAAAAATAATACTTTTATTTGTTTAAACGAAAAAAAATGGGCATTATTTCGTTTTTTCTGGCATTTTTGTTTCAAAAATCGTTGTTTTTGACTTTTTTCTTTCACTTTTTATCTTAGGGAGTTCCGTAAATCAGTATGCTTGTTTCTGTCAAATGGCATCTAAAGCTAATTCATGGAACACACCCTTGGTATTTGTGTTTTGCCGTTTTGTTTGGAGTCGGGGCTGTTGATTACAAAAGAAGCCGGAGGTTGTGTGGGGTCAACCTCCGGCTTCTTTTATTCTGTTGTTTTGGGATGTTTTGTCCATTCTGGTGCTGCAGCCCTGCGTGTCGCCTGATGGTTTCAGACGTGCAGGTTGTGTCCCATGCGCTCTTTCTTCGTGCGCAGATATTGCAGGTTATATTCGTTGGGTGCAACCTCGATGGGCACGTTTTCTACAATTTCGAGTCCGTAGCCTTCGAGTCCGACGCGCTTGACGGGGTTGTTGGTCATGAGGCGCATTTTGTGAATACCGAGATGGCGTAACATCTGTGCACCGCAACCGTAGTCACGTTCGTCGGGCTTGAACCCGAGGTGGGTATTGGCATCGACGGTGTCATATCCCTCTTCCTGCAGCTTATAGGCTTCGATTTTGTTCATCAGTCCAATACCTCTACCTTCTTGTTGCATATAAATGAGAACGCCTTTTCCTTCTTTCTCAATCATCTGCATAGAGCGGTGGAGTTGTTCTCCGCAGTCGCATCGTTTGCTGCCGAGTATGTCGCCTGTAGCGCACGAGGAGTGTACGCGCACCAATATGGGCTCGTCTTCAGTCCATGTTCCTTTGATGAGTGCCATGTGTTCTGTTCCAGTACTTTTCTGTCGGAATGGTATCAGGTGGAAATTCCCGTAATTGGTAGGAAGTTCCACTTCGGTTCCCACTTCAATCAGCGACTCTGTTTTCAGTCGGTAGGCAATCATGTCTTTGATAGTAATGATTTTCAAGTCGTATTGTTTCGCCATTTCCATCAGTTGCGGCATGCGTGCCATTGAGCCGTCGTCGTTCATGATTTCCATAAGTGCTCCTGCAGGATAGAGTCCTGCCAGTCTGCAGAGGTCTATCGTCGCTTCGGTATGTCCAGAGCGGCGCAATACCCCATGGTCTTGTGCGTAGAGTGGGTTGATATGTCCTGGTCGTCCGAATGTTTGTGGGGTAGAAGTTGGGTCGGCAAGGGCTTTGATGGTCGCGGCGCGATCGTGTGCCGACACACCGGTAGAGCATCCTTCAAGTTTGTCGATAGTTACGGTGAAGGGTGTTCCGAGTACGGATGTGTTGTCCTGTACCTGATGGGGAAGGTCAAGTTCCTTGCATCGGCTGAGGGTGATAGGTGCACACAAGACGCCACGTGCATATTTGAGCATGAAATTCACCTTCTCGGGGGTTATCTTTTCTGCTGCAATGATGAGGTCTCCTTCATTCTCACGGTCTTCATCATCGACAACGATAACGAATTTTCCTTCTTTAAAATCTTTTACAGCATCTTCGATACTGTCAAGTTTATATTTTTCTTCCATATATAATATAATAATGTGAAATGTTTAATCCTGTTTCTCTTGTTTCTCTGCCCATCCTTTTTCTTCAATGCGGCTGGTAATCTTTTCGTTCGTATGTTGTATGGTGCGCAAGTCTTTCCATAGTCGTAGTCTGAAGCGCCACATGCGGAAATAGAGGAATGTACCTATGGGTACGAGGATGAAGGCTGCGATATTCATCCATTTGCGTTCAAATGGGCGTGTGTGTGCTTTTACGGCGAGTATGGGATACTTGCTCAGTTCGCTGATAATGAGTTTGTCGTCTGAGTTCGACAAGTCTGTGATGACGCTTTCCAACTCTTCGTTGATGCGTTCAATCTCATGGTCGGGCACATATTTGAAGAATGTTCTAACAATGCCAGGTGGCGATTTCAGATGATGTGTGTGCGCATAGGCTTGCACTTCGTCGGTAAGTCGCATGAGTTGTGCATAGTCGTTGGCATAATTCGGGTCGTTGATGATGACCTCTTTGCCGTATGCAGGGCGTTTGATGCGCAATCCGAGCAGTTTCATGAACACGTTTCGGTAAGCATCGATATTGAATACGGCAGAATCGTTGTTGGCTTTGTAGGTGAAAAAGGCAGCAACAGGTGCAAGTACGGCTGTCGCAAGTCCTTTTCCGAACCAGATGGTCCACATTCCTCCTCGTGCCATTCGGTAGCCCGTATTGTCGAGGATATAGAAGATGATGAACACCAACACGGAAACGATAATGGGTATGCCCAGTCCGCCTTTTCTGATGATAGCTCCCAAAGGGGCACCGATGAAAAAGAAGATGATACACGAGAGGGCAAGGGTAAATTTGTTGATGGACTCTATCTTAAACTGCCTGATCATCTTGTCGCCATCGGAGGTCACGATGCTTCGGAACTCCAAGTCGTTCACTTCTTGTTGTACCTTGTTCAGTGCAAAGTTAATGGCTCGTTGTCGACTTTCCAACGATGATTTTTTGTAGATGCTGTCAATGTTGTATCCTTTTGATGTGGCAGCTTTTCGGGCGTTCAGGCTATCTTGTCGTGTAGCGCTGGGGGCTTGGTAATAGTAAACTTTAGCTTCTTTATAGTAGTTCCGCCCGATGCTGTCGAATACATGGTTTAACGAGTCGATGCCAAATTGTAGCTGTCGCAGGCTCTTTCCTTTCGCAAAGCTGGACAGTGAGACGGCGTCGGTGAGGTTGAAGTCACCGTCGAAGTCGAGTACAATCTGTTTGTGCCAGAATGTTTCGCGCCGATAGGGTACGCTTGCCGAGCCAGCAAGTTCCTGTGAGCGCATGTTCTCAAACCATTCGCCATTGTACAGTGTGAGCAGCAGGTGTTTCTTCTCGGCTGTCGATTGCAGACTTCCCGAATCGGCAAGGATAATGGCAGCATCTTCAAAGCTGTTGGTCATTCGGTAAATCATGATGCCATAGAGCATACCTGTTTCCATGTCTTTCTTCTGCACGTAAAGGTTCGTGCTCGGAATGCCGTCATAGAATATCCCTTCGGGGATTTCCAACTCAGGACTTTTCTGCTTCATGGAAACGAGCAACTGCCCCAGTTTGCGGTTGGCTTCAGGACCGATATTGTTCTGGAAAAAGAACGAGCCCAGTGCAATGAGTACAGAGATAATGATGAGTGGTCGGAAAGCTTGCATCAGAGAGATGCCCGCCGCCTTGATGGCTGTCAGTTCCGAACTCTCGCCGAGATTTCCAAAAGTGATGAGCGAGGAAAGCAGGATGGCAAGTGGCAGGGCTTGCGGCACAAGGAATAATGCCATATACCAGAAGAACTGTGCCAGTACATCCATCGATAGTCCTTTGCCGATGAGTTTGTCGATGTGCTGCCACAAGAATTGCATCATCAGTATGAACTGACAAATAAAAAGTGCTCCAATAAAGAGAACTCCGAATTGCTTGACAATGAATATGTCCAGTTTCTTGATGCCGAACTTCATGCTTCTGGGCGGTAGTGGTCAGTACTACCGTTTACAACGTGCAAAATTAAAATAAAAATATTAGAAAAGCGAGTTTTTATATATATTTTTGTATCTTTGCCCATGATTGGCAGGAGCGAAAGTAACAGTCGATGCTATTTTAAACATTCTCTGCTGCTGTATCAGTGACGAGCGTGTGTTTATGCAATCTCTGGCAAACTTTCTCGTAATGCTTATCGTATTGTGTGCAGGAAAATTGAAAGTCAAATATTAATTAAAAAAGTATATGAAAAAGAATTTTATATGGGTATTAGTTGTCGTTACAATGCTTTCTTCGTGCATTAAGGACGAACTTCTGAATCAAGAATGTGACATTATGAGTGCATGGCTTGAGGGCGAAGAGTATGCTAGTTGCTTTTATGAACCTTCACAAATGCGGATAGAACATATCTCCAGTGCAGAAAAGGAGATTGTCTTTAGGGTGAAGTCGCTCCTGTCGTTGCCCGAGCGTCTGCCTGTTCACTTTACCCTGACTGATGGTGCTACGATTGAACCAGCTAGTGGCTCAGAACAGAATTTCAAGGAAGGACCGGTGGTGTACACTGTTACATCACAGGACGGTTCTTGGCAACGCCATTACACAGTGACGTTCAAAGAAGCTTCGATGCCTACCAATATATTCAGTTTTGAAAATGTAGAGACCGTATTAGGACTCAACAATAACTACTATCATGAGTTCTATGAACTTGATAAGTCGGGTGGCCGTCACAATATCTGGGCATCAGGCAATCCAGGTGCGATATTGATTAAGATAAATACCCAGGCAGAAGACCAACCTACCTATTCCACGGAAAACGGCTATCAAGGTCGTGGCGTCTGTCTGAATACGCAGGATGCTGGAACGCTGGGACACATGTTCGGCAAGCCTATTGCTGCAGGTAATCTTTTCATGGGACGTTTTATCCTTGAAAATGTGCTGATGGATCCGCTTAAAGCCACGGAGTTCGGAACGCCTATCGACCGTGTGCCAGTGCGCGTGAGGGGTTATTATAAATATCGTCCAGGCGACGTTTTCACCAATGCAAAAATGGACCCCGTATTAGGACGTGTGGATGAAGCGAGCATATATGCGGTGTTTTACCGCAATAAGGATGAGCAGGGGAAAGATATTGTTCTTTATGGCGATGATGTGTTGTCCAGTCCTTACATCGTCAGAAAAGCACAGGTTGCCTCGTTGCCTCCTACCGATGAGTGGACGCTGTTCGAAATGTTTTTCGAAGGCGCGGACGCTGATACGCAAATACTGTTGTCACAGGGATATAACATGACATTGGTATTCTCTTCGAGCAAAGATGGTGCCTCTTTCGAAGGTGCTGTCGGCAGTACGTTGTATGTCGATGAAGTGGAAGTTTCATTTGAAGAATTAGAAGAAAATTAAAAAGGAGAAAATATTATGAAGTTTACATATCATTCACAATTTAGGTTGTTCATTCTTTTGGTGTTTTGCGCTACTCTGTCAGCACCCCACGCTGCCATGGCAGGCAATCCTTTCAAAAACATGGATGTGAAAGCCCGTGTGGGCTATAGTATTGGCGGTACCGCTCCTATAGGTATTCCTGCTACGATACGAAGCATTGACGCTTTTCGGTTGACTCCTTCGTTTATGGCTGGAGCCGACGTGGCGTTACCATTGAAAAACAACTGGGGCATGACGGTGGGACTGCAAGTCGAAAATAAAGCCATGAATACCGACGTGACCACGAAAGGCTATCGTATGAAAGTGGTGAAGGGCGAGAGTGAGCTTGAAGGACTTTTTACAGGCCATGTGAAGCAGGAGGTTACCGAGTGGATGCTTACCCTGCCCATTAAGGCAACTTACGTGTTGGGAAAGGTGACACTGAAAGCAGGACCCTATTTCTCAGTATTGCTCCATAAAGATTTTAGCGGTATTGCTTCCGATGGCTATCTTCGTCAAGGCGACCCCACTGGTCCGCGTGTCAATATAGGTTCGAAAGAAGGAGAGTGGGCGACTTATGATTTCTCCGATGATATGCGTTCGGTGCAAATGGGTATTTCCGTGGGTGCCGACTGGCAGGTACATCCGCATATTGGACTGTCTGCAGATTTGAACTGGGGACTGACGGGTATCTTCCCTTCTGACTTCAAAACCGTGGAGCAGACACTATATCCCATATACGGCACCATCGGGGTTTTCTATAAATTCTGATTTATCTGTTCATACTTCACGCATTCTAAACGTCATACCTCAACGCATCAGACGGCCATCCCGTCACATTCCTGCCTGTATCAAGCTGGCGAATCTCTTGAAGGTTGTCATCTGTCAGTGTGAAGTCAAAAAGATTGATGTTTTCAATCATTCTTTCCTTGTGGGTAGTCTTGGGAATGATGATAATACCATTCTGAATCAAGAACTTCAAGGCTATCTGAGCGGATGTCTTGCCATAGTTCTCGCCGATTCTCATAAGAACAGGATTCTTGAAGATTCCATGTCTGCCTTCTGCCAACGGGCTCCAGGCTTCCAGAGCTACATTGTACGGATTCAGGTATTCCAGCATCTTCCGTTGCTGATAGAGTACATGGGTCTCGCACTGGTTCACAACAGGCATCACCTTTGCATCATCCACAATCTTCGGAAAGGTGTTTGGGTAGAAGTTTGATACCCCAATGGCCTTGAACATACCTTGCTCATAAAGTTCTTCAAGCGTGTGCCACATGACAGTTGGATTTCCAACAGGCCAGTGAATCAGCATTAAGTCCACATATTCAAGCTCCAGTTGCTTCATGGAATGGTCAACTGTACGCAAGGTTTCCTCCTTCGTATAGCAGGAATCACATATCTTTGTTGTGATGAACAGTTCTTCACGGAGAACACCGCATGCCCGTACAGCATCACCAACGCCTTTCTCGTTGTTGTACATGGCAGCCGTGTCTATGCTCCTATAGCCTACCGATATGGCATCTTCCACAACTCTTTGGGTTTCTCTCCCAGAGATATTATAGACACCCAGACCAACCATCGGCATTTTCAGACCGTTGTTCAAGGTTTTATACTCCATATTACTCATATGTCATGTTGTCAGATAAATTGGAATTTACTGTTCATACAATTCTATCGGCAAGCCGTCGGGGTCTTGGAAGAAGAGGAACCTTTTGCCTGTATATTCATCTGTTCTCATCGGCTCATGATGAATTCCAAGGGCATCAAGT
>Ga0256405_10005394_pt1 | contig 22163 bp, 16 predicted proteins | sample RumenRJG_02DNA_FD_189096 | JGI IMG/M metagenome (GOLD analysis project Ga0256405, IMG submission 189096) | Bovine rumen microbial communities from Lethbridge, Alberta, Canada - RJG_02 | ecosystem: Host-associated > Mammals > Digestive system > Stomach > Rumen | place: Canada: Alberta... | reverse complement strand
CAGGATAATTGACGTCTGGAATCGAAAAACCATGCATCTATTTTACCAGATATAGACTTAGGACTCAGTAGATTTCCCATATTTATGGGCTTTTTATGAATGGATATCATCCGTTCAGCAAACACTATTTAAAAAGAATTTGGGATGGTTTTGGTTCAGTGTTGGGTCAAAAAGGCATAAAAAAACCCGGAAAGCCTATAAATAAAGGCTTTCCGGGAGTGTCGCAGGCCCAGCTCGACCGTGCGAGGCGCGTTCTCGCTGTATGTTGGCGGAGTATACCTTCCCACAGAAGTGAAACCTCCCGCTGGTCGGTTTTACGAGATAAAAAAGAGAGCGTCTGCTCGTGCAAGCACGGCTGTTAGCGGCGGGAGAAATCGACCACTCAGCGCCAGACTAAAATGACCATTCTCCGCCAGATTAAAACAGCCAATGCATCATTTATGTTTTGGCTGCGGTTTCTAGTTACTTATCAATTACAGGCTTAAGATCACCAGCCTGTATCGGGATTGTTTCCAGTTTCCTGCCACGGTAACTGGAGCCCTTGAACATGAACACTGTGGCATCATCAAATGCCCTGTCCAGTGCACAAAGCAGATCATCATCTTCACGGAAAAACTCTTTCCACTGGTGTGCGGATTTGTTACTTGTAAAGATTATAGTGTTAGGTCCGTTCTTAGCGTATCGACGGTCAATGACATCGAAGAACAGCTGAGTGTTTCCCCTGTCGAACACGCAACGCCCTATTTCGTCAATAATGAGGCAGGAAGGTATGACCAGCCCCTTGACAACAGCACCTTCTCTGCCATGCTTGCGGGCTTCAGTAAACTTCTGGTTCAGCTCAGAGGCTTTGAGAAAATATGTTTTCATTTCCTGCTGGCAACACTCATGTCCGAAAGCCATGGCAAGATGAGTCTTCCCAACACCCTGCGGGCCGATAAATGCCAGATTCTTTCTTGAGTAGATTGCAGAAAGTGTCTGGAGAGACTTTAAGCGTTCTACTTGTTTTCCGTGAAGGTTGGTGAAGTCGAAGTTTTCAAATGTTTTAGGCTGCTTATCAGGAAGTCTGCTCTGTTTAAGGAGCGTTTCAACAGTCTTGTCATGCTTCTTTTTGGCAAGATAATTAAACAGCTCCTTAGTTACTTCCAGATGTTCGGGTGTAAGTTCGTGGTTTTCCGCAAAAAGTGCCAGTTCATCCACAGAAAGATCTACCTTTAGTAAATCAGCACTATCATGAATCATTTCGTATACTGTTTTATTCATTCCACAGGCCCTCCTCAAAGTTGAACTTGTCGAATGCAGTATTCGTCTCAGGAGGTTCCACCTGTGTGATCTGTATTCTGACAGGACTTGAAGGAAGTTCTTCAGGCTGAACTGAAACGTATTGGTCCTTGCAGAAGCTGTCACGCCTGCTCCAGGTTACGTCGTGTTTGGCAAGCACCCTGCTCAGGTCGGTTGAGTATATATATAGTGTAAAATGATCGCGCCGTACACGGCATGTCCTCTGCGTGTACTCATAGGGAACTCCGAACCGCCGTCCTTCATAGTTTATAAAACCATCGAAAGATATCTTTCTTTCCGGACAAAGATAAAAATAGAGTTCCTGTGTCATAGTGAGAACTTGGGCAACAGCCATACAGTGGAGGCTGTGTTCATTGTTAGGAATACAGTCAATCGCCCTGTGATAAGAACTGTTCTGCTCCTTACACCAGCGAAGGGCTTCATAGTTTAAGTCTGTGACATTGCTGAACGTCCTTGCTGCAAGGAAGTTCTCCTTAACAAAGCGGATCAGCCGTTCTACGGCTCCCTTTGTAAAAGGATGTCTTGGCTTACACAGCTTTGTCCTGAATCCTACAGATTTCATAAATGCGTCATAATCCTTCTGCCAGATGGGATGTCCTTCCTCATCACGCCGGATGACTACGCTCTTCATGTTATCTGTCAGGACAAATCTGGGAACCCCCATATACGCAAAGGCATGGAGCATTCCGATAAAGAGGTTTTCCTGCTTGGCATTCGGGAAGAATTCCACATACCTCTGCCCGCAGTGATGGCAGATCATGGCAAAGCATGCGACCCGGTAGACAGCCCCCTTGTCAGTCTCAACTTGAACAAATCCCCAATCCATCTGGAAGGATTCACCTGGGCCTGTTGAGTATCTGCGGCCTCGGTTGCCCTGCGGTGCGACCATCTGACGCGGAGCCGGGACAAGGTCTCTATGCTCCTTAATATAATTCTTGATCGTGGTCTTACCGCCAGCATAACCCTGTTCTCTAATCCTGCTATAGCACACTTCTGAGTTGGTCACTCCATGTCTTAGCAGGTCATCGATGACGCCGGTATAGCCAGACAGAACAGTCTCTTTGGCTTTTCTTCCTGTGCTGGCATGAGGCTTAACTTTAAAACCGTTCTTCTTCAGACGTCGAAGTTTACTGCGGGAAATATTTGTCCTGCGACTGAGCTCAGCGAGGTTGATCTTCTGAAGATCAAAGTTGTCTCCTTGTTCGTTCTTTATCTCCTCGATAGCTTGTGTTATGATTTCTTGTAAGTCATTACTGTTAGTATCTTCGCGCATTATTCTCCTTTCATGATGCATTGGCTAACATCATTTTAGGAGTTTGAAGAACTAGTTGTAATGGCTTTTTTATATTGACTGGTATTGGTCAATTTAAACTGGCGCGGAATGGCGAATATCGCCCGCCGCTAACACGGCATCCGCTCTCTTTTATTATCTCTACATCCGCTTCGCGTCTGTCACTTCTGTGTGAAGGTGCATTCCTTGTTATCACTCATACTCTATGATAGACCTTTGGTTGGTACAATATATAGTGGTTTCCATTATATTCCAACCACAATATCTATACAGATTATATGAATTATACTGTTTTACCGAGATTTTTTGGGTCGAAAATTGGTCGGCTATGAAAAACACTAATTGTGTATTGTCCGTAACGCCCTACTATTTCATTAATGGATATTCAAAAAACTCTTTCCTTAATGTCATTGTTCCTACTCTTTTGTATATATTTATTATTCTTTCATATACATTATTTCCATTACTTATGATTCTTTTAGATAAACATGGTGATACCTTTCCATCTGGATGCACTCTAATAGCACATATTTTTTCGAAACATGCATTTCTAGCATCACATGAATTACATAAGCTATCATGAAAGAAGCCACTTAAGTATGGATGTTTAATATGTAAAATGGAATTTTTAGAAAGAAGAATACTCATAACCGGAGTCAAATTTAAATCAATAGTTGCTACGTTCATATTCAGTAATTTGTTCATCACAATTCCTTCAATTTCATGATATTCGTAATCATCATCTGACACAAACATCAAGTCTAGCGAAACCTTTTCTTTAATACACCAGTTGATGAACAAATCAATTTCTTTGTAATTATCTTTAGTAATAACAATATTAAGGTTCTTATTTAATGCCGGAAAATCTAAAAATGATTTAAGGGCTTCTTCAGGATTAACTCTTTGATATCGCGCTGCAATACTATTTTCAAACGAACTTATAGATAGATTAAGATTATCTAATGGTCTTTTTATCTCTTTACCCACTGTCGCCAATAAAAGCCCATTAGTCACAAGGCTTATGGATGCTTTTGTTCTTTCTTGCAATTCATTTATTATTACATGCAAATCTCTTCGGAGGGTCGGTTCCCCACCAGTTAATGCTATTTTCGGAATTTGCAAGTCTATTGCAGATTGTATACATCCATCTATCATCTCAGAAGACATGCTGCAGCTACAAGAATTATTGCCTTCATTATGGCAAAACTGACATGCCCCATTACACAAATCAGTTAATACAAGCCTAAGTGGTGGCATAAATCTCATTGATTTCATTGTTTATTCTCGATTTCAGTGAAAAAGTCGATTTGGTTGTTATCCCATATAAAGTCTTTAACTGCTCTAATAACCCTTTGCGGGAGTTTATTATTACCATCATTAATAAATGAGTCTAATTTTGTATTTGTCGACTCGACATCATTTTTATATATATACCTTCTTATTAATTCAGCCTTCTCTTCTCTATTTAATAGCTTATACACTATATACCAGTCTTCGAGAGAAGTACATGGCAATCGAATCCCATTATCCGTCTCAATGTATTCGATATTCTCAGGTAATATATTGTAAATAAACTCATTTTTATTTGGTTTTGTAATGAAGCACGCGACAAAATCAACGACAATATCCTCATACTTCATTTTAAAATGATATTTCGGTGGCAATTGTATTTTATTCTCTAATTCCTCGTATTGACTAAAAAGCTGTCGCACTTTATCAATGTCCTCTGGCGCAACCCAAAAATCAACATCTTCAGGGTCTTCATATAGTTGATAGACCTGTAGTAAATATGAGCCACCAATTCCACATATTATTCTGTTTGATTTTAGTATTTTTATCACTGCGTCTAACGTTTGAGTATTTATCACTCCATAAACCTCCTAGTGATGATCTTGGAAATCCTTCCACCTATGGTTGCCAATATTGTCGTTATCAATAAGAATATTGCATTAGAGACAATATTAATTATAACTGTATTAACAGTGGTAGGTTCCTTAACAATATATTGAAAAATAATCTTGAGAATAAACCCAATAATAATGGCCCTGTTTAAAAAAATAAGTAAGGCTAAAAGCAATATTACCAACACATACATAACTCGAGCTTTATCTATTACTTGCATAGAAGAGTTTCCCAAACGCGGATATCCGATAAAAAACTCAAATATCTGGTTTGTTTTATGATCTTGTGCGCATACTAGTCTTTCTGCATTTTCTTTTCCTACAAGAGAGACCCATTTAGCAATAGTTGAAAGTACCATTGCATAAGTAAAAGTACATATTGATTCAGTATCATACTTTTTGATTTTCCATTCCGAACTATTATTCAACAGCCATCTAATCTGTTTGATTATTCTTATATTATAAGGAGATACATCTAAATCTAAAATGTCCATTATCAATGTTGGCGAAAATGAATAATAGTTCTTCATAGCACCATATTTGGCACCTGCTTCATCAACTAACGATTCATCTCCCCATCTGACTGAATTCTTTGGAATACTGTTAATGATAGAATTCCTTCCATTTTTTATTACTGATAAGTAAAATCCATTTATCTCACTATTTAATGATAGATCTTGTAGTTCTTTCAACGCTAATAAAGCCCATGTAGTTGCAACACAACTCTTTTTATCTCCAAAGCACCAATATACTTCATTTGTATTCTTATTCATTGAGCTTTTAATAAAGATGAATCCAGAATGAACTACTTGTTTTAAGCTACTAACCTCATTGTCAGTAAAACCAAATGCATCTGAGTGCTTAAGTGCTATCGCAATTGCCCTAACCGCAAGTGATGTCATAATAATACTTTGGTCGCAATTTTTATAGCATTGATAACCCCATCCATTTTCCCCCGTACGTTTTTGTCTGGCCAGCCATAATACGCTTGCTTTATACTCCATGGCTTTTTTTAATCCAACGAAGTTTCGATCTATCATTGCAATAATAGCCATACTTGTTGACCATACAGAAACACCTTCTGCTAAAGACCATCCCTCTTCGTCTCCATTTAGCTTTTTTTCTTTTCCTGGACGTCTATCACCGGGCTCATTATTATCTCTAAGGTATAATAACCTTGATTGCATTAATTCAACTGCACTCTCTGGTAATAAGCTTGCTTTATCCATCCAAATAATCGTACTTGCCAAAGGAGACGCCCGAAAACGATCGTTTACGTCCAGCAAATAAGGTACGGCCCCATTCTCGCTTATTGACGATACTAGAGGTTCAAACCATTCCACAAGTGTTTTATCAGTGTATCGGTCAAACCCTAAAAACTGATCAGCTATATTAAGGCGCTCGTTAATAGACTGTTGTACAGATTGTTTTATGGGCTGTTGTTCAGATTGTTGTACGGTCTGTTGATTATTCTTTTCCATTTATCCCTCGAATCTTTAGATATCAAGTTGTTAGGTAGTTCATTTTCCACCCTTTGCCAAGATCGGGACTAACATCAGCTACATGTTAAGTACGGCTTCTTCACGTGCCATACTGGAGCTCATCGTGAATCCTTCAAGTATATTATTTATCAATTAAAGGGAATTAAGTGTACAGACCTCATTCCATTTTCGTCTACCGAACATCTCAATACTTCTATCGGAATGTCTGCTTCTTTTACACTCGACAAAAGATCAGCAAAATATGGATCAACATCCCTGTTGGCAGAAAAAACATCTGCATCATTCCGGCATACGACAATTAACAGCCGCGGATCCTGTCCGCGTTCTTTCATCCACAAAAGAGATTCCAATCTTTCATTCAGAGCTGTAGAAGGAATTTCAGGGAGGTAAGCCACTCGGTGATCCACAAATGAAGTTCCCATCACCTGAATCATTAAGTCATGATTCTTTCTGTTCATTGCAAGCAGTATCATGCCTCTTACATCTGAATAAAAAGATATTTGATCGCCGTCGTTATTGTATTTCTCCGAGCACCACTTTTCTGCAATACGAAGAGGCTCCTTCGCATCAACGCATACCAAAGTTTCATGATCATAGACAGAGTATAAATCAAACGGAGTTCTTCTATTCGGGTTCTCTGCCTCACGTAGATAGCATGCAACACCGCTTTTTAAAAAGCTCATATCGATCCCGTTCGAAATATAAGCTTCAAAGATCTGCCCATCTACTTCTATCTCTGCCAGTCTACGGCTTTTCCTTCGAAAAAACACGCCTTGGATCATTTTGTTTATCCCTCATCAGTATAATGCTCACGACCATTTTCAGCGAAATTCTTAGGCTCAAGCACTTTATCGCTCCTTGGACTAAATCTTAGACTATTTTTGAACTAACTTAGACTAACACATATTGTTTCCACCGTTGCGGGCGATCTTAATCTATGATCCGCTTGTTATACTCTGGTATTTGATGCCAATTATACTGATCCTTGACTAAGTTCAAAATAAACAATCTCAATTTAGTCAACGCAAATCCTGCATTTTACAGCTATTCCTGGATCTTTATAGTCCTCAGATATATTTTCCTTGACTATCCTAGACTAATTTCTAGACTAACTCCCTTTCTCGTTCGAAAGTAAAACTATCTAATCCGTGCGGCTTCGACTAACAAAATCATGCCAACCTATGCCAAGTTTATGCCAAGTACCATTTAAAACCTAAGTAAGTAAGCGGGGTTCACTTAGTCATTACTTGGCATGACGATGCCAAGCTGTATCTATCCGCACAAGCGGCTTTCTTGATTGAATCAAGTTTTTTCTTGATTGAGTATTTCACGGCATCAAGACCAAAAAGCCTTAATTTTCAACATTTTTTGAATATCTCTTGATTGAGGTCTTGATTGAGCTTTAGCTGAATTTCATTTTCTCAATAGTCAAATGAGGTTTTCAATGCAGCATTCCCTCCCCCAACTTAACCCTAGGCAAGTTACCGGCAAATTAGAATGCCTTTATTCTACAGCTTTCTTTTATTTGATTATCCTTCCGGCAAGTTATAGGCAAGTTAAAAAGGCAAATTATTCCAATACTTTCATTGCTACTTTTGTCCGTCCAGCAAGTTATAAGCAAGTTAAATCATCCCCATATGGGTAGATACTTCATATATCTTGGCGCTGTCTTGGGATCAAACGGTCGTATATATTTCTTCTCCACAGATTCTTTTATAATCCTCGAAACCATTCCCGAAGAAGAATCCTTCAATCCAAATCTACTGCGCAAAGAGCTGTTCGTCAGATAATCACCTTGAATATACTTAATACACGCATGAAGGTAACATCCCCATATACGATCTTCGATTGAAATATCCGAAAATCTGGTTTCCGAGAACAATATAACTTTCGTGCTCTCTTCATAAACATCCATTCTGGGGGCTGGTAATTGTTGAATCTCACATTCTATAGCAATCTTATCCCATCCTGTTCCAAGTTCTTCACAAATTCCCATTCGCCTCATAAGCGCGGATAGACTCTCGTTTCTCGACCTAGGGGGTGTGTCAATGATTCTGAAAGCATCCACCAAGGATCTTCCGGGATTGGTCACTTCTATCCTGTTTGTAAACACTTCGACTGTGGGTCCTGTCCCAGATATAGAAAAATCTTGATGAATCAATGCGTTTGCGACAATCTCTCTGACAGCAAGCATAGGAAATGCTGTTCTCTTTTTTCTTATACCATCTTCTATTTTTTCCTCAGAAGGTATAATCGCTTCAATATAGCGCATGGCTTCTTCAAAAATAATGGCGTAACCGTTATCCATCCCCGGGCCTTCCCGAAGCAATTTCAATCTGTCTTTGCCCTCGTACTGGACGATTCTGAGTGCTTTTCTAGATATTCTAGGAAAATCAGACAATTTCTTTGAAAACAAAATAGCTCCGAGATTTGTAATCCCATAAAGGCCATTATCCTGCTTACTTACAATAGTATCCTCGATAAGATAATGTAGTATTCCTTCCGGTGATACCGGCCTTGGAAGATTTAATAAATCAAAGTATACTTCATATTTCAGGAGACTCAATACTTCATCTGAAGTCAAATCATGTCTGGCTATCTGTTCCTCATATTTTTTATTCTGCAACTTATTCCACAGTCTTGCTTGAATAGCAGGATAGTCTTTCAATTTCTTTGTATAACTGCCTACCCGAATATATTCCTGTTTTTCAAATGAAATCGGGAGACTATCCGCTGCCTTGATAGTCATTACTCCGACTGTTTTTCCCTCCAATACAACTGTATCGTATTCAAAATCCGCATGTGCGGAGAGAAGGCGCCTAAGCCAGTTTTCCAGTTCCTCATTTCCCTTCTTTAAACTCTGAAGATCGTATTGAGTACCAACAATATCATGGGTTTCATTCTGAATTCCCCATATAAAATAAGCGTTCTCCTTATCCTGCAATGCAGCTCCGTTTGCAAGAGCGCTAATATCCTCTCCGATCATTATAGGATTATAGTTATCATGCTTGAATTCGACCCATTGAGTCTCCGCAGGCAATGATATCAATTCGCGTACTAACTTATCCAGATTTTCCATCACTTTGCACCTTGCTACTATTTTTCTGTCGTAAACGAAAGCCTCTTTCCATCTGACTTAACAGTAATGTCGCCGCACTGATCCGTCCGATATAGTTTTACTTTAGCCTGTTCAAGCATATCCAGCGTTTCAGTATATGGGTGTCCATATAAGTTACTTGAAGCAGCAGATATAACCGCGTAGTCCGGCATTAAAATATCAATAAATCTGATAATCACTTTTGAGCCATGATGCGGCATTTTTATAAGATCGACTTTAAACGGCTTATTGCTCTCGTTCTCATATTTTGACACGATCCTTCTTTGGGCGTTTTCTCCGATGTCTCCGGTAAACAGAAACCTAGTGTCACCATATGTGATTAAGAGAACAAGCGAATCATTATCCTCATTCGCCGCTGTATCCACTACTTCAACGCTTGCGCTCCCCAACGAATACTTTTTCCCAATCGGCGGCACCTTAATGCTCGATCCGATCTGGTTCAGCTCGCTCTCCAGATTTCTAAAGACGTCTTTATTATCATCTGTAGAATTGGAAATTGTTAAGTCTATTTTTGTTATATTCTTTAGAGCACTTGGTAAACCGCCTATGTGGTCTTTATGGAGATGCGAAAGCGCCAGTATATCCAAACGTCGGATCTGTTTATCTTCCAATACGCTATATACTTTATCTCCGGCAGTTGTATCCCCACCGTCTATCAGCATTCGGTGTCCGTCACATTCTACTAATGCAGCATCTCCTTGCCCAACATCAATAAACTGGATGCTGAAATATGATGACGATTTCGGCCCCGAGCAGCTGCAGAGGCATAGAATAATGCTGAGCAGAATTATAACTGCAGAACACTTCTTTCTCATTCTTCTTCAAACACCACCTTATCCCCGGGAATATGCTTCTCGTACTCAGCGACCCTAAAATTGAAGGTTATTGTTCTATCATTTGCGTCGCCATACTTAATCTCAACAGAGACTTTGGAATCGGGCGTCCATTTATACTTTTTGAGCTGTTTGCTCGAATAATTGGCTGTAAAAGTGTCTATTGAGCTTCCTTTGCGAACAACCTTCTTAACTTCGCAATCATCAAAAGTCTCCGTCTTGTTATTATCCGTGACGGATACAGTGACCTTGGATTCAGCTGTAAGCAAATCTGCCGGAATATTTATTTCATCTTTTTCAAAGTTGATGGAATACTTATTTCCCGAACCATTAAACGAATATGCATCATTAATTGGTTTCGTCAAAAAAGTACCATTTGTATCTGTTTTCAATATCGCTTCGATATCAGACTTTTCAGTATCGCTAATGCCCAGCTCATCAGCAAGCGCAAACAATAACTCGCAGTTTACAACAAGCGGTTCGTATAACGCCGGGAGCTCTGTGACCCGTTCTTCCTTCAGCGATTTATTATACTTTTTAGCCCGGTCGCGCTCTTCTTCGTACTCCTTTTTCTTTTCCTTCTTCTCTTTTTCATTCATATACTTATAGTCCGGTTCCTCTACCTTCACTTCTTGAACATCTTTTAAATACGTTTCATTCAATGAACGCTGCCCTTTCAAAAGTATAGTGACATTGTCATACGCTATTTTATAAGCTGAGTCTAGGTACGATTGATCCTTAGTTCTTGCATATAAATCAAGATATACCTGCGCCACAAAATATCGGAGTGACCAGTCTTCCGTCGATGTATTCTCGATTATCGCATCTGCAAATTCCTTAATACTGGAAATATATTGCTCACCCGTGTAAACACTCTGCGCTGCAACAATGGCTTTAGGCAGAATCTGAACGTAATCATAATCCTTTCTGTATATGCCTGTTGCCAGTTCGTTGTACTTGTTCACGCAATCCAGGCACTTTTCATACTTATCGGTTTCAAAATAGCAATCCGCCAGCTCAAGCCAGTAATTTCCTAATAACTTATAGGTCCCTTCCTCTGACTCTAAACGTCTGATTTTTTCTGGCGCCGATTCAATTGCACATATTTCCGCAAACTTTTCGATGGATTTTTCATTAAGGGTCAGCCGGCCTTCCAGATGATACTCCTGAACCATGTCAGTCATATAATCAAATGCACGGTCTCTATTCTTTTGAACAGTTGCAGTTTCCTCATCATCCAGCTCCCAGCCGCTCATTAAAAATGCTTTATCGGCATTTTCGCTTGCGCTTTTGTAGCTGTTATAAGAGTCAACGGCAGTATATACAACTGTAACAGCCAGCTTTTTCCAGTCAAATGCGTTTGTCACTGATAAAATGGCAATCGGATTGGGGACAGCACTTCTGATTGCCGCAGCCTTCTCTTGGTTATAGATATACTGAAGCCTCTCTCTTTTGACTGTAATGCCTCTATATGCCTTAATGATGTCGCGAAGGTTTTTAAGATGATCCTGCGTGATTTCATCCACAGCACCGGGATTAATGTCATTAAGCAGAGAAGTATAAATATCATCCAGAAGTAAACGGTTGTCTTTGGATGTACGGATTTTCTCTGCGGTGATCGCTAAATAATACATCATAGAGAAAGAGTTTAATTGCTCATTACTAAGCTGCTCTTCTTTGGCTATACTCTTCGTTTCTTCTTGTGCTGCGGGTTCCTGAGCAATCTGATCATCCTTGTTCTCTGCTTGCGCTTCGGTTTGGTCTTGTGAAGGAGCATTCTCAACCGTATCCTCAGGCGCAGTTTCAGTTAGAGAACTATCAGTTTGGTCAGCATCGGTGTCTGTATCAGAGGATCCTTCTACCGGTGTTTTTTCCGATTCCGTCGATTGCGATTCTGCCTGAACGCTATTAGCCGTTTCAGTTGTATTGCCTGTGTCAGCCGCTTTATTTCCGCACCCGGTTAAAAGCAATACCATAATTAATGCGGTAACTTTAATCAAACCCTTGTTTCTCATGACTGAACCTCTCTTGTACACCTTATGCCTTACTATTATTACGCTGCTTCAGTTCCATTTTTATTATAATAATAAAGTGAAATAGGCTGTTTCGCATTGTAATAATAAAATGGTAATGGTATTAAAATATAAAAAATATTAATAATATAAAAATGAATTGTTATAATAACTCCACCATATTTTCAATATTTGAGAGTATGTCGGAGTTTTAAGCAAGTTTTAATTTAGGCATGCCATGTACAACGACCTTTGAATCAGCTATTACATCGTTAATCTCATCAGTATTAATAATCTGATATCCATTTCTCTTCTCTTCCAACAGAATTGGCGTATTACAAAATCTATATAATAACTGTGTTAACAGCCACATGTTTTGGAGAGCAAGTTTTTCTTTCTTTTTGTATTTTTTATAATCACTACCTGATTTGGCGATGATTACCTTTACTGTTTCAATCTGTTCTAAATATATATCATGAATTTTCCTAAGCTCGTTAGTATATGTTTTGACGATGTCTTCTAAGTCCGTAAGATAAGAAATGGCATCATTAATCATTTCTTGATTTTTCAACATTTCTTTCTCAGCTTTTCCCACATCATCAGACAATTCAATCGACGCTTTTACCAAATATACTGCCCCGGCAACTATTCCAGCACCTGCAGCGGCCACATTTCCTATTACTTGTGCTTCGGGAGAATCGTCCTTTATCGCCTTTTGAATCACTGACACAGCTCCCTTTGCCGCAATTCCGGCAAACGCCATAATACCTACCGCTGCTACACCATTCTTAAATGCTATAATCTCGAATGACATTTCTTCAATTTCTTTAATATCGCAGTTAGGTATTTCAATTCCTTTTTTATTGTAGGGCTTAAATTCTATATTCTTTATATTGCGTATTAAATCTGAGAACAGCTTATAATCTTTAACTACACTCGCTTCGTAATTGCCCAATTCAGCTATTACTGTATTTGTTTCATCAATCTTATTCTGCAATCTTTCTCTATTTTTTTCGTTCTGCTCGACTATTCTATTCTTATTCTTTGAAGCACTACGGAATTTTGATGCAAGATATGCAATAAGGCCTACTGCTAAAGCAATTAGCCAATTTCTTAACCGTTTCCACATTTTTTCGATTTCCCTCTTTATTCAAACACATACGTCTCTGTGTCAGACAAAAACTCCTCAAATGACGAAAAAGATGACCACGGCAACTTAAGGCCCATTGACAGATACATTTCCTTAAGGATCATATTCTTCTCTTTTTCTGTTTCAGCTTGTTCAAACCGAACGAATACATCGCCAAACAATATTACTTCTTTTCTAAACACTTCTATGTCTATTGACATTATCTCTGCCGCATATACTTCGAACTCTTCCGCTTCTTCCTTAAAATCCCTTACCAGCAGTTTTGAAACAGAGGTTTTGTCTAGCTGTTCAGCGAGTTTCCCAACTAATTTACTCCGATCAAAATAGAGTAAAATCGTACATGTCATAGTCCCCGTCACAAAAGAACTACAAAAGATTTGTATCGCTTCTCCCACATAGGGCAAGGCACATGCAGGCGATTTATTAATCGTTTCTCCTACTATTGTTCCAGCGACAACAGCTCCTCCCATTGCCAAAATTTTAGCAGTTTCGCAAAGCTTTTCTCCCAACAAATAATCGTTTGGATTTATAAACAGAACCTCTCCAGCTTTTACCAAAGATACAGAAGACTGTCTGATGATACGCACTGTATCCTTTGCAGTTGTTGTAAAAATGTTCCAGATAGTTGTTGTAAGAGTTGCCATTGCTCCTGATACAGCACCGTCGATCAGTCTTCCAAAAAGATCTTCATATTTCTGCACAGCCTTTTTAAAACCTTCTTTTACGGCCTCGGCTATGTTAACCAAAAAGACCGGCATGTCAAATTCATTTTCCTCCGTTTGCTGGTCAATTACTTCCAGAACAGAAAAAACGATCTCAGACATCATAAATCCAACAGCCTGTCTTGCTCCCATTTTGGCTGCTGTTTTTCCAGCAGCAGAATATACATCATTGGCAAATTGAGAGCTTAAATAATACGTTTTCGCAAGTCTTTTTTCATATGAATCGGTAGCCTGACGCTGATATCGTAAGATGTTATCCTTAACACTTTCTGCCAGTTCAGGATGTTTCGAAACATAATCTTCACCCATGTCATCTCGCATGGATTTATTCAAATGCTCATTTGTCCACTGCAGATTATCCTTATCATTTGCCAATTCTTCAGTGAGGATGCCTGATAACGTTCTTGCACGATCATCAAATATTTTCTTAACCGGAATAACGTGATCTAAATTAGCATTTTTATCGGTAGGCCTTTCTTTTGATCTTCCGAGAAAATGCAATTCTTTGTCTTCATACGCATCTTTTACTGTATTACTGTTATCTTCACCGTATGCTTTTCTTGCATCATGCTGCATCTGCTGATATCTAGTTCCTGGACCGGTAACAGATGCTCTATTATAAGGTCCGCGGTTCTCATAGTTAGCCTGATTTTGAGGATTCTTGTATTCCATGTCTGGATCCGAGTCAATCTGGCGTACAGTATGTATTGTATCTACGTCTCCTCCATGTTGATCCAGAATCATCAGGTCTAATCCAAATGCTGTAATCAAGCTTTCAATGATGACAATTTTATAACGCCGCATCAAGCTTGAAAAAATTGTTTCTTCTTTTATAGGATAAAATGAATCCCCAGATTTGCTAATAAAATCATTACTATCCATTTTAGCTCCTCATATCCGGCCAGTAATGTATTCCAGTAGTTTTTCTTTTGAATAAGGCTGAAGGTTTAGATTATATATATGAAGAGCATTAATATAGTTAATTTCTTTTGGTAATTCAGATAACTCAAAGCCAAAAGGTGACGGACGATTTGTTCTCGTAAGTGCACCTATAGAGTTTTCTAATATAAACCAATCTCCATATATCCCGTCATTATTCTTTAGAAGCAAGATGTTGAAGCCAAGCTTTTGGCTATCAGCCAACTGACACCAAAGTATAATATCCCTGCCTTTACATTGTGGAATATAATTTACCTCCCTCGGGTATTCGTCAAGGAAAGATTTCTCTTTTTTTGTAAAGTTTTCTTTAAGGAGGACTTCGCCAGTTATAGTAATTCTCTGGCCTGTTGTCATTGTGATAACTGTTGAAAACCGAGGATTGTAATACATCGGCTCTGATTCTTTTATTGTTATCTTTTGAACACCATGATACTGTGAGTCGAATCGGCTTACGAATTCATGAATTGGTTTAGATACAACACTGCAGTACTGCGAATAAGCCAATTTGATATACTCTTTTTTCGCATTCTCTGCTTTTTCCTTTGTGGCTTGCTGTTCCTGCCGTTCCAGATCTTTCTCATTTCTAAGTAAAATTGCTTTGTTAACGATTTCAGCCAAATCATCTTTTGGTGCTGAATCAGATTCTAATATACTAATGATTTCATCCCAATTGCTGAACCTTCTTTGCGTCGGCTTTTCAAGCATTTTAATAATCATTGAGACAATAGTTGGTGGAAGAGCTCTGTTTTTTGTAACAGGGTTTATTACTGCGTCATATAAATGCATATCCCTAAAACTAAAATAATCAGGTTTTGCTGGAATAACATATGGATATGATAAGGTCGCAAGTTCATAAAAAACGATTCCCATAGAATAAATATCCATCTGCACAGTATTATGATCATTGTTCCAAGCTTCCGGAGCAATATACAATGGCGTTCCGAAATTTTTGAAAGTCATAGTTTTTGTGTTTTCTCCAGATACTTTAGATAATCCAAAATCAGTTATTTTTAATACTCCATTAAAGTTCAGTATATTCTCTGGTTTTATATCACGATGTACTAAACACTTACTGACACATTTCATACCACGTGCGAGCTGCAAATAAATACTCTTCAGTATTTCAATATCAAAATGCACTCCCTTTTGGTTATTAATCAAATCTCTTAGAGTCCCACCATTTGTATACTCCATTATGATGTACGGTGGATACTCTATAAACTCGTTTCCATCATGAACGTACAGATATTTGATGATATTCTCAGAAGCAATCAGTTTAACTAGATTAGTCTCTTTTTGAAAGGACAAGAATGCATCGTCGTTATCAAAAATGTTATCGATCATTTTTATTGCAACGATTGTCCCATCATTTTCACAATGTGCTTTGTATACGTTTCCAAAACCACCTGATCCAAGGATTTCATCTAGAATATAGCTATTTTCCTGATTATCAAAAACTTTCGTTCCAAGAGATATGACCATGTTTTCCTTCCTATTCATCGATTCAGAATTCAGCTTATAAATACGTAACAAAAGATGGCCGGAGCTGTTTGTCTACAACATAGTCTTATTTATCAACGCCGCATTATTACTTCCACTACGATTATCGCTCGGCGTCTTTCCAACAGTAACCATATACCGCTGATCGCCACGATACGTAATCTTGTAATGCTTTCCGGCTTCCGTGATCTCAAATCCTAAGCTCATAAGCTCCTGCCGCATGGCTCCGGTAAGGTTCTTATATCCCTTAAACAGCGCTTTCACCCGCTGCTTTCTTTCATCACTCAGATGGTAATATGTGTTGTTGTCGAGGATATCTTCCAGAACATCTGCTTTCCTGGTCGCCTTCTCTGTCGCCGTCAGCGCTTCATCCAGCGTGCTCAGGATCATGTCCCTGATCTCTCCCTGATAGAAGTCTTCTTCATCACCAAGATACAAAACTGGGGCGGCATCAGTGGCCGCGTATTTGGCCCGCAATCCCTGGTTTTCATACTGCAGCGCCTCATTGGCTTTTGTCAGTTCCGCCACTTTCTCCTGCAGTAAACGGAGATCCTCGTCAAAAGCCTCATAGACCTTTTCGACCTCGTCCTCCGCTTTCTGTTTTTCTTTCTCCACCTTCATCCGGGATTCGATTTGGCTTCTCAGCTGCTCATTCAACTTTGAGCCAGAAACGCCGTTCCACGTATACAAACGATCAATCCGCTGTGAGATACTGTATTGAATCACATTCCGTATTACCTTCTCCAACCGGATGTTCTCATCCCCGGTTGCGCTTCGGTAAAAATAGCTCTTTCTCCTAACTGATCCCGAAGGGTAGAAAATACGCACCGCTCCAAACGGCATCTCAGCTTTTCCTGCCAGCTTGCGGATGCCTGTACACTGTTCTGTTTTTTGCTCGACCAAAACATGAGCCGCCCCTTTCAGGCGCGAAGAAAGCCATGCTACGCTCAGCGGGTCTGCATTCTCTGATGTTTTGGACACGAACACTACCGGGAGTTCATATGGGCTGTCCTCTGCAAATGCTCTCTGATAACGGTCCAGATCATCATCTGTCACATAAATAGGTGTCCGCAAAACCGGTAAATCCACATCATCTTTAATAAACCCGTGCTCAATCAGAAGAGTAATGAAATGTGGCGTCGAAAATGCCGCATCAATGACCAGCGCGTCTTCGCTGTAAGTTCTATCAAGCTGAATCGCGATACGCTTCTCAGAATAATTCATTGTAAAATCAGAATCCCAGGCGACGCCGTCCTTCGTGATCTTCTCATGACGTACAGCAAGAATACTCTGCTCCGGGTACTCGACAAACTCCATCCAAAGCTCCGCATCGCCATAGCGGACATTGCGCTCGCCGTGCCAGTCGATGCCAGTGACCCGGTTGTCAGCGTATTTGCTTCCCTCATTCCATTCAAGAACCAGCTTGATGAAATCATCAGGCTTTACATGATCCTGTATGTCCAGAATTGTTGAGAATAACAGCATAATCAGCATCCCTCTCAATAATGCTCATACAAATTGAAATGATATACCCATCAAAAACAATCAAATGTCAACCTTTCATCACTAAGCGGCTATATTGCCGACTATATTAGATACCGTATTGTTGCCAACAACAGCAGCATTACAACAACTATCTCGTGATCGAATAATAGCTTAGCACCTTCATCACGGCAGCATCATTGCATTCATAATCACATTCTTTGAACTGATTTTTTGCGATGATTTTTTTTGCCATTTCTAATTTTTCATCGGGAAGCGAACAAAAATCATCCCACCACTCGTTTGCTAAATCGCAGTCCTCTATAGATACATCCGTATACTTATCCGCCAACCGATTCCGCAAATTTGCATCGTATCTTCTCCGGAATATAATAAAAGTTTCAGGCATCCAAAGTAGCTTTTGAAACTCATTAACGTCTTTTCCAAAAGCTTCTTCAAAAAACTCAACTCCTGGACCAACTTTTCCTTTTGTTGAATTCAATACCGCCTGAATTGCTCGAATAAACTTTCTATTCCAGTGCTTGCCGATATAGTCTCTATTCTTAAAATAGACCGGATCATTGATGGGGTGATATTTCATCGGAAATGAGTATATCGCGACCCCCAGTTCCTCGCACAAGTCGACATTTATTCTCATTCGATAATATAAATCTTCCGGTTTATCTTCAAAGTTATAAAGAAGATAGTTAGATAGATCATGAATGCCATATTTTGCAGCACATCGAATTGCTTTACAATAAATATCTTTCTGTTCGTAATGATCAAATGCAATTCTCAGAGGCTTAATATTAACCTCCGCAAGTTTTTTCATTTTTTTATTTGTAACTAGTCTCGCATCAAGTCCCTGGTTAAAATCTATGTGTCGGATTCTTGATTTTGGTTTAAAACGAGAATTATAAAGATCATGAAACTCTTCATCAAATATTAGAATATTCTCGACCGTTGCAGTCTCAGCATATAATAGACCAAGCTCCTCTCTCTTAAGATAAAAGCCACCTGACTCCTGTTCAGATAGTTTATCAGCAAAATCATCATATATTGAAATAACAGCACGTATGAAAGCCCGACTATTATATCCAACTTTAAGGTTTTTTATCGCTATCTCATACTCATTTGAAGGAATGTACTTCGCCCCCTTCTGAAAACCACATCGCTTTATCTCATCAATTATCTGATCAAAACAATTCGATGCAAAGACGTTGTTGTCCATCAACAACAAATCTTTCTTTTTCCCGAAATGTTCATCTATATAGTTTAATTTATCCGCAATCCCTATGTAATTCTTGTAAACTGGCTCCAGTGTTTTTACCGCGCAAAATGCACATCTCCTTGGACACCCTCGTGTCATATAACCAAAATACGCATTGCTTGCAGGATATTTATAGTCTATTTCATAGAGAATGGAATAATCCAATGGGAGCTCGTCAATAATATCTGTGTTTCCTTTGTCATATACGCCTGGTTGATCCAATAACCCTTTGTGTGGATATACTCCAGTTTCTTTATATAGTTGTTCAGGCAAAATGGTTGCAGCAATCCCTCCAACAAGCATTTTTCCTTCTTTATCACAAAAAAGTTTTGCAATTTTTATTGTGTCAACAGTTTGTTTCCAATAGAAGGTAAATAACGTCGTCACGCCGACTATATCAAATTTGGGATAATCTCGTTTACGATACCTTTTTTGATACGCTTCAATTGATGTTTGAAGCTCTGTATCAACAAAATTCGGAATGGCTTCCAAATATGATTTCTTTCCTGTTCGTATATATGAAATCATGTTGGGAAAGTATTTTCCTAATCGATAATCTTTATTATTTTCATAGAATTCTTCACACAATAGTCTTGCCGCAAAATCTCGTAGATCACCTTTAAAAAAACGTACATCATCTTCGCATCTGCGGAAATATGTTGCGATTTTCATTAAACCCATAGGCGGATATTTGTTCTTATAATTTGGCTCTATTAAAAGCACTCGACGATTCATTTAAACTCATCCTCAATGTTTTTAATTATTTTTTCTGCAGTCTCTTCATCCGTGGACGCATAAATGATACTGAAAATCTTGGAAATCAGTTTTCTATCTCGATTTTGAACAGATGTCAGTTTGTCAACCCTTCGACCGGCTTTATCCGTCTTTTCGCTCTTTCCTTCACCCCGCTTTTTGTTTTTAGCCTTTGCATTCCTTTTTTCTTCATCATTATGGCGCTTTCTTTCCTCCTCAATTCGGGAGATAATTCGATTAGCAGGGTTAGTCGGGTCCTGTTCTATTTTTTGTTTCTTCTTTTCTATATTGCTCTGTGCTTTCTCAGCATCCTTTTTTGCCTTCTCTACAACCTGGGCTGCTTGTTGTTTATGTTCATCATCGATGAAATCTCCACTCTCCTGTTTCTGCTGAAACTCACTAACTTTCTTTTCATAAGCGTTTATTTTGTCGTAGGCACTATTAATCTCAGATCCGTCACGGTATAACCGTGTTAATTCATCATTAAAATAACGTCGTATGCGTTGTTCGAATACAAGGCGTCCATTATTCTCATTAAAATAATCTCTTTGGGAGTTCGGAATAAGTAATTTACTGACAGCAAATACTTCTCCTACAAAATAATGCGATCCCCGATCCTCTTTAAATAGCTTCTTTAGCGCATCATCATCACCAATTTGTATGTTTTCTTTACGAAGGCGCAACCCTCTCATTTGACAATCTTTTTGTATGACGGCTTTAAAATGAGAAAGCCCAAACCACGACCACGCAATTAGTTGATTTGAATCATCATAAAAATCTTTGAACACAACATCAAAAATCTCATCCTCGCCCTTGCTAGTCTTAAATCTCGTACCATAGTTTTTTACGATTGGTTCCCCATTCAACGTTATTTTATATTCATCTATTCTCTCACCTATTTGCTTTGCATGCTCATATACCTTCTGCCGGAACAAAAACTTGTTTTTATATGGAACAGGAGCCACAAATGAAAGATAGTCTTTTACGTATTGAAAATCTAAAAGATCTCTGTTTTCCGCATTAACATCTAATAGTTCAACTTTGAACCAGTGGTCGTCCTTTCGCTTAGTCTTAATAGGTTCCGAAAATTCATAGAGTTCGTTTAATACTTCTTGAGCGGAAATTTTTTCTCCTTGATTATTCTTATCTATGAGCTCTCGCATTTTCGAAGCATAACAACGCAAGGTGTTTATCTGCGTTTCTCCTGGTGCTTTTGATGAGAATACAAGTTCACGGCAATATGCAAGCCCACACAGACGGCCTATACCCCTGAATCCTTTTGCTTCTCCTATCTGTTTGTCAGAATCTGCAATATTGGTCAGCACTTCTTTAAATTTTGCTGATGGTATACCTGTAGCATTATCAGTTATGGTAATGGTCCTCTCCCTAGCATCCAATTGAATATCTATCAATTCTTTACCTTTTACAAGCAGCCCTTCTTTTCTTGCAAAATCAATCTGATCACTTGCATTCTGAATATACTCCCTGTATATCACCCGGGAATCCTGATACATACCTGTTGTTAGGTTTTCAAGTATATTGGCTCCAAATACATACTCGTCCATAGAAACCGACCTCGCTTACTTGAACTGCTTATACACTGGTTTCGGAAACTGAATTTTCAAAAGCGATCTAAATATTGGATTCTGGATTAAATAATCACCCTGATCTAGTCTTGTCAGCATATTTTTATATGTTGAAGGAAGGCTGGAATAATCTTTTGTTGCTGTTTCTATTGAATTTGTTCTTCCATAAGCATGTGTCGAACAGTTACCCGTCACACGTTGATGAATATTCGATCGGAACTGTTCTGCCCCAAATAACACCACTCCCAACGATCGCCCACGTTCTGTCACATCCAAGATTTCTCTTAAGATTGGTGACGCCTTTGGTGTATCCTTAGAAGCATATTTATTAAGCTCATCAATAAATACTATTATACGCGCCGGAGGATTTACATCACTTTCACCATCGTATTCGCCCAACTTCAAATTATAGATTGTTCGCAATGCATCACCAAACACAAAAGCCTGTTTATCTTCTGGTAATTTGGCGATGTCTATTACTTGGACAGCGTTTGGCTTAATATGCTTGAGCTCATCTGCCAGCCGGCATTCACCGCGTGAAGGGTCTGCTCTGTTTGCAAACATGTCGTCGTTCTTAAGAGCCTTATTAATTATCCGTTTAAACTTTCGCCAGCTAAGAACGTTTATTTCATTGGAACCAGCCTTTTGTCCTTTTCCCTGTGATTGAGATTTTTGTGATAACCTGAATCCGTGAAGTTCATATGTGATAAACAGGCAGAAATCCTTTAGCCGCCGCATTTATCACTGTTTCACATTACTGTTACAGCTTCACCCATCGGGTGAAGGTATTTATCCCTAAATTCCA
>Ga0256405_10005393_pt1 | contig 22164 bp, 21 predicted proteins | sample RumenRJG_02DNA_FD_189096 | JGI IMG/M metagenome (GOLD analysis project Ga0256405, IMG submission 189096) | Bovine rumen microbial communities from Lethbridge, Alberta, Canada - RJG_02 | ecosystem: Host-associated > Mammals > Digestive system > Stomach > Rumen | place: Canada: Alberta... | reverse complement strand
TTGCCGCGACAGCGGGAACGACGGGCAGACTCAAAACCCAGGCGATCAGCGGATATACCGTATATTTGCGCACGACGGCGGCCGCCGCGGCATCGCTCAGACCCGAGACGCCCATGCCGAAGAGCGCACACAGGTGCTGCCCCAGAGCGGGCAGATCCGTGTAATAGAAGATCACCCAGCCGATGACGGCGATCACAAAGGTGAGCAGCCAGCGGACGGCCCCGGGTGTTTTTTCCAGGATCGGCTTGAAGACGAAACGCTCAAGGATCAGCAATACGCCGAAATACAGTCCCCAGAGCACAAAGTTCCAGGCGGCGCCGTGCCACAGTCCCGTCAGCCCCCAGACGATCAGCAGATTCAGCACGGTGCGGGCAGTCCCGCGGCGGTTGCCGCCGAGCGGGATGTAAACATAGTCGCGGAAAAAGCTGCCCAGGGAGATGTGCCAGCGCCGCCAGAACTCCGTGACCGAAAGGGAGGCATAGGGAAAAACAAAGTTCTCCTTGTATGTGAAGCCCAGTGTTTTCCCAAGACCAATGGCCATGTCGGAATAGGCGGAAAAGTCGAAATAGATCTGCAGAGTATAGAGAAACGCTGCCAGCCACGCGCCGAGCAGAGAGAGCGGCTCGCCCGTACCGGCAAGCGTCAGCTCCTCGAGCGCAGCGCCGCAGACGTTGGCAAGCAGGACCTTTTTGGCAAGCCCCTTGATAAAGCGCTCCATGCCTTCGGTAAACGCGTCGGGCGTGATGCTCCGCTCGCCCAGCTGACTTTCCACGTCGCCGTACTGCACGATCGGGCCGGCGATCAGCTGGGGAAAGCAGCTGATATACAGCAGCAGCCGCAGCGGGCTTTTCTGCGCCGGCGCCTTGCCGCGGTATACGTCCACGGTATAGGTCAGGATCTGAAAGGTGTAAAACGAAATGCCGATCGGCAGCCGCGGCGTGTCCATCCGCCAGGAAAGCGAAAGGAGAGCGGCAACGGAGTTTGCCAGAAAAGCGGAATATTTGAAATAAACAAGAAAGCTCAGGGAAGCGACCACACCGAGCGCGAGGATCAGCTTGCGCGCGGCGCCCTCCTCCCGGCGCACGATGGCGCGGGCACAGAAAAAGTTGACCGCGGTGGACAGGATCATCGCAAGGATCCACACCGGCTCGCCCCAGCCATAGAACAGCAGCGACATGACGAGCAGCACGCCGTTGCGCCATTTGACGGAGGTGCGGGCAAAGTACAGCGCGTAGAGAAGCGGGAGGAACAGCAATAAAAAAGTCAGGCTGGAAAAGACCATGGCATAAACCTCGTTGAACGGTTTGCCCGATCGCCGGGCGAGGAGAAATCAGTATTGCAGGTCGAGATAGGCGGACATGCGGGATTGGATGTTGTCGCTGTAAAAGCGGGCGTTCGTGCTCCAAACCACATAGATGTCGTCCACGTCATAGGCCTTGATATATTCGCCGATATTGGCGCCGGCGAGCGGGACCGAATAGAAATTGTCACGCACGTCGGTCGAGATGATCTGGTCGTAATACGGCGCGAGATACGGGATCAGCGGGATCGTGAAGCAGTCTCCGACGATGAGCGCGTTGCGCCCGGTGTGGAAGCCGCCCTCGACAAGACGCCACGGCCCCTTGTGCCCGCCGAGAAAGCCGACATAGCCGCCCTCCGGCATCGTAAAGATCGTGCGCTGACGGCCGGTGATGTAATTGAGAAAATAACTCTCGGCCGGGGAGATCGCGCTCATGACCTCGATCGTCTCGGCGCTGTAGCTCATCTGGGCGAGCTTGTCCGTCGGGTAGGCGATCCCGTCGTGCTTGTAGGACAGATAATAGCGGTACTGGTCGTAATCCGCGGGAGCGATGCCCTGCATCTCCATCAGCGCGTCCGCCGTAAGACTTGCGGCGATCGCGTGCCAGTGATAATCCTGGGTCGGATACAACGGCGTTTTGCTGTTGTTGAGATACGGGCTGAGGATCGCCATGTCGTCGACGATCGTGATCCCATCGTCCACCAGCGGCTGCAGCACTTCGACCAGATCCGTTCCCCAGTCGATGTACTTCGTCTTGCCGATGATGTTATTGGCGATATCCGCGACCTGCGGCGAGAAGAAGTAGAGGTGTCCATCCTCCGGCAGCTTGGCGCGGTAGCGGTTGAGAATGTCGGCAAAGGAGCGCATCGAGTCGGCCGGATAGGAGAAGAGGATCTCCTGGGTGCCGTCCGCGCGTTCAAGCCAGACGTGAACGGGAAGTGCTTCGACGGACTCTTCGCCGTTTTCCGTCTCCTGCGAGACGGCCTCCTCCGGCCCTCCGGCGGCCTGCTCATTTTCGATGAGCTGCTGGAAGGCGGCGTCCTGCTCCTCGCTTTGCTCCCAGAGACGATCATCCTCGACCACGCCCGTCTCCGGCCCGTCGTCCGGAACGGCGACAAGTCCCATGACGCCGTCATGAAATGCCGCGGCGCCGTCACGGAAGAAAAACGCGTCGGAGAGATATTCCTCAAAGCCGTCCATAAAGCTGCCGTCGGCAAGCGTCGCGGCGCGCAGAGAGGGAAAGGCGCGCAGCATGCGGTTTTCCGATTCGCTCATCCGTTCGCCTTTTCCGACAAAAAGCAGCTCGCCCGCGCCGAGACAAGACAGCGCCAGGAGGCATATATATATCAATATAAAAGAAAGACGTTTTTTCAAGTGAAGACCATCCTTTATGCGCAGCAGGATACGAAAAAGGCCGCAGCATGTCATACAAAAAAATATTATAGCACTTTCTGCCATGGCGGGCAAGGGCTTCGCGCCCTTTCCGCACGGCATTTCTCCCGTTTCATCACTGAGTCGGCGGGCTGCTCCCGCTACGCCGCGCTCTCCCTTCCCAGCCGGACGCTTGACACGTTTTTATAATTGTGTCAAAATAGACGCAGAATTTCCTCTGGAGGCACATTGCCATGGATGTCGAGTGGATGGGCCGTTACCGCGAACTGGTACGCTCCCTGATTTATTATTCAAACGCGTCGAACCGTGCCGGCCACAAGCTCCCGCCGGTCGACGGCGTATCGCTTACCAAGCACGAATATCAGATCCTCGAGTATCTTTGCGAGTTTTCCGAGGCAAACCGTATCATGACTGACGTCTCGCGCGATCTCGGCATTTTACAGAGCATCGTCACCAAGGCGACGAAGAATCTGATCGCTTACGGCTTTGTCGAACGATATCGTATCGTAGGCAATCGCAAGAACATCGTGCTCAAGCCCACACAAAAGGGCCGGGAGGTTTACAGCGCCTATTACACCCGCGACATCGAAAAGGTGTTTAAGCCGTTTTTCCGTTCGCTTGACGGTGCGGACGAGAAGGAACTGGAGATGTTCCGCGCGGCGGTGGACGCGTTGAGCAACAAGTGGCACGAGTTCTCGGAGGACGTTATCGCAAACGAAATGATCGAAAAAATGACCGAGTGAACCCACCCGGAAAGCAAGCTGTCGTTGGAAAAAACGGCAGCTTTATTTATTTTTCACAAAAAAAGTATTTTATTTTCATTATGAATGATAATTGTTTATTTGTGAACAAAATGTTATGGTATAGACACAGGATCAAAACCCGGAAAAAACCAAGAAAAGAAAGGAAAAGAGCCATGAAAAAGAAAACAAAAGTTCTTCTTGCCGTTGCGCTGTGTCTGTGCCTCGTCAGCATGGTCTTCGCATCGATCTTCCAAAGCTCCTTCGGCGCCGTAAAAGTCAAGGATCTCAACGTCGTCCTGGCCAACGGGAAGTCCGTCAACGCCCAGATCTTTATTCCCAAGGGCGCTTCGGAAGAAAACAAAGTCCCCCTGATCGTCCTCTCCCACGGCAGCTACAACAACCTTGACCACCAGGATCTGAACATGATCGAGCTGTCTCGCCGCGGCTTTGTCGTCATCTCGCTCGACGAGTACAACCACGGTTCGTCCGACAATGAAGTGGCCGACGCCAGCATTTTCTCCAGCCAGGCCATGCGCCAGATCATCGACTATGCCTGCGCGTCCTACACCTTTATCGACAAGGAGAAGATCGGTGTGGGCGGTCACTCGATGGGCGGCATCATCTCCAACGCCACCGTTCAGTATTACTTTGCACAGGAGGCCTTCGGACTGGGCGAAAACAAGGTCTCGGCCGTGCTTGACATGGGCTATGAGCCCGCCTATGCCCCCTATGAGTTTGAAGGGATCGAGGAACCCGTGGCGCTCGCTATCGACTGGGGCGTTGTCTGCGCCAAGTATGACGAGTGGTTCTTCAAGGATGCCAACGGCGACCCGCGCGGCTATCTGCAGAACCCCAACGCCATCGCCTTTGTCAACCAGCTTGACGGCGTCGACGTCAGCGGCGAGGTGGAAAACCACAAGATCTACACCGGAACCATCAACGGCGAGGAGTACATCCGCGTCATCAACCAGAACGTCGAGATTCACCCGCTGAACCACTTCTCGAAGAACAGCTGCCGCGACGTCATTACCTTCTTCTATGCGGCCTTCGGCGTCCCCTCCGGCTACAGCGAGATCCCCGCGACGGATCAGATCTGGCAGTGGAAGGAATTCTTCAACCTTGTCGGTCTCGTCGGCATCCTGCTGTTCCTCTTCCCGTTTGCCTCCATGCTGATCCACGGCACGACCTTCTTCTCCGAGCTGGCTCAGTCTGAGCCTGCTCCCGCCCCCGCTCTTTCCGACGGAAAGAAGAAGGCGAAATACTGGATCGTTTACGCGATCAACACCATCCTGCCCGCACTGCTTGTCGTGCCGGTCATGTTCAAGTGGGTCGGCCGCAAGATCGCCGTCCCCTATACCTTCAACAAGTGGTTCGGCGAGCCCAATACCAATGAGCTTGCGACCTGGACCGCCGTTGTGGCTGTCGTGCTGCTCGTTGTGTTCGTGATCGCCAACAGCATCGGGAACAAGGAAAAAGGCGTTCCCGCCTGCTGGGGCGTCAAGGCAAGCGCGCGCGTCATCTGGAAGAGCTTCCTGCTTGCCCTTGCGACCGTGACCGCAGCCTACGTCATCCTGTTCTTTGCCGATCTCGTATTCAACGTCGACTTCCGCATCTGGGTCATCGACATGCGCGTCTTCAACGTCCAGAAAATCCTTTACGGCATTGCCTATTGGCCGGCCTTTGCGCTGTTCTATCTCGTCAATTCCATGCTCGTCAACGGCGGCAACCGTGTTGAGGGACGTCCGGAATGGCGCACGCTGCTGCTCAGCTGCCTGAGCAACATCCTCGGCATCGGCGCGATCATCTTCATCCAGTACAGCACGCTCATCAACACCGGCGTGTTCACCTTCAACTCGATGCGCGTCGTCAATCTCTTCCCGCTGATTTTCCTCATCCCCATCGGCACGATCATCACCCGCCGCTTCTACCGCGAAACCGGCAACATCTACGCCGGCTCCTTCACGATTTCGATGCTCTACACCATGATGACGGTTGCCAACACCATGCATCTTGCAACCGTGCTCGGATGATCCTCACATCCGGACAATAAAAACGCAGACAGGCGGGCATACCGAACGGTATGCCCGCCTGTTTTATGTTCAGTAAGTCGAAGCTTCCGAGGACGCAAGCTTCCACACGCCGTCCTCTTTGCGCAGCGTGAAATCTCCGCGCAGCCGCCAGAGGTGTTTGCCTCCACCGTACACGGCCGCGAGGACACGGCTTTTTCCGATCATGGACGCCTTGCTGCCGTCCAGAATGACCTCGATGCTGTCATGCTCGGCGCTGTAATATTTGAACGTCCCGTTCTTCAATCCGCGCAGGAACGTGTCCGCCGACTGCGTCACGCCGGTCATGTGTCGGAGCGTATAGTCCGCCGTCATCAGCCCGCGCAGACCTTCGACGTCCTTTTCGATCATATACTGCCAGTAACGGCGGTAGAGCCCGGCGATCTCGCCACGATCGGCGTTCATTCCTTCTGCTCTTTCGGATCAAGAAAGCGGATGACCTTGGCCGGCACGCCGCCGACGACGGCATAGTCCGGCACGTCCTTCGTGACGACAGCGCCGGCCGCGACCACCGCATACGCGCCGATCGTCACGCCGGGGCAGATCGTGACGTTCATCCCGATCCAGGCGTTTTTCTTCACCAGCACCCTGCCGTAGGTATAGCGGGTGTGGCGCTCGTTCATGTCGTGGTTGATCGTGGCGATCCTGAGTCCCGGCGCCGCCATCGAGCCGTCCTCGAATTCGATCCCGCCGGAGGCCGAGAGGATCGCGGAATGGTTGATGAAAACGCCTTTGCCGAATTTGACGCGGTTGCCGAAATCACAGATGAAGGGTGTGAGGATGCGCACGTCGTCGAGCCTGCGGTCGAAGAGCTCCTCAAGATAGCCCACATAGGACGGATCGTCCGGCATCACGGCGTTCGCCTTGGCGCAGAGCGTGCGGGCGCGCATCATTTCCTCCACGGCCTCGCGGAAATAGCTCTCGCGCGTATCGGTGGGGCCGCCGCGGTCCATCAGCTCGTAGACGTATCCTTTTTCGTATTCCATGGAAGCCTCCTTACAGCAGCCCGTTCGCGCCAAGCCAGCGCTCTACGTCGGCTCTGGAATCGGCCGCGCGGCTGCCGGTGATCGAAAGCCCTCTGCGGATCTTGGCGCCCGGCGCATAGCGGCGCAGATCGCGCTCGCTGCCGCCCATGCCGCTGCCCTCGTTGGTGCAGAGGGGGAGGATCGTCTTGCCGGAGAGGTCGAAATGCTCGAGAAAGCTCACCACGGCCATCGGCATAGTGCCCCAGTAGTTGGGATAGGCCAGCACGAGCGTATCATAGCCGTCCAGACTCTCCGGAAAGCGCACGAGCTCAGGGCGGACCTTGTCGCGCAGATCCTTCTTCGCCTGCTCGATGCAGGTCATGTAAACGGGGGAGTAGGGCTCCTTCATCTCGATCTTGAAGCTGTCGGCGTCGATCAGCTCGCCGATGATGCCGCAGACGATCTCGGTGTTGCCCACCTTGACATAGCGCATCGCGCCGCCGAAATAGTTTTCATCCGCGCGGGAAAAGAAAGCGATCAGTGTTTTGGCCATTGCCGTGTCCTCCTGTTTTTTGTTCTGGATAGATTATACCGAAAGACTATTGCAAAGTCCAATCGAAATACTATATAATTGATTTAAAATATAAATAACAGGAGCGCGCCATGACCACCAAACAGATCGATTACTGCATCGAGCTTGCCCGCACGCTGAACTTCAGCCGCGCGGCCGACAACCTGTTCGTCAGCCAGCCGACCTTTTCCTATCAGATCCGTCTGCTGGAAGAGGAGATCGGCTTTCCCATCTTTGAGCGCAGCGGCAAGGGCGCGGCTCTTACGCCCGCCGGCGCCCAGTTCGTCTCCTTCCTTGCCGGGATGCGCGAGGAACTGAAGCGCGCGATCGAGCAGGGACAGAATTTCAGTGCGAAATACCGCGACAGCATCTCGATCAGTCTGATCGTGCGCCAGGCGCTTTACTTTCTGCCGGAGGCGATCCGTCTCTTCGCCGAGACCGAACCGCAGGTGCAGATCACCCCGCTCTTCCAGTATGAAGGCGGGCTTGAAAGCTTCCTAAGGCGGGAGGCGGATATCCTCTTCGCCCTCCGGGAGCAGACGCGCCACATCCCCGGCCTCGTCGTGCACGAGCTGTTTGAAAGCCGGATCTATCTGATCGCGCGACGGGACGATCTGCTTGCCGAAAAGGATCACATCACAGAGGCGGATCTCTACGGCCGCACGCTGATGGTCGGCGGCGGCTCGCCCCAGGCGCTGCGCGCCGTGCAGCACCGCCTCATCGCCACGGGCAGGATCGAGTATTTCAACAGCGCGGACCACGACACCACGCTTACGAATGTGGCGGCGGGGAAAGGCGTGTGTCTCGCACCGGGCTTTCTCAACGACCACAGCGGCCAGTTCGCCTGGATCCCCTTTGACTGCGCCGAGCGCTTTTCCTGCGTCCTCTGCACGCACAAAGACGACAGCCGCCCCGCCGTCGCGGCCTTTGTCGCCTTGCTGAAAAGGCTTTATAAAGACGCGGTCGCGTTTCCGCTGTGATACCGCACACTCTGTAAAAAGGAACCGGGCGCCGATGGGCGTCCGGTTCCTTTTCGGTTATTCAATCCTCCATTTGAATGGCGAACAGCCCGCCGGCGCCGCCCGAGTGGAGAAACAGGACGTTTTCTTCTTCACCGAAGACGCCCTCCTGCGCCAGCTCCAGCAGACCGGCGAAGGCCTTGCCGGTATAGACCGGGTCGAGGAAGATGCCCTCGCGCTCCGCCATCAGTCTGACGGCGGCGTTCCCGGCATCGGAGGCGATCGCATAACCGGGCCCGCACATATCGCGCAGGAGATAGTCCGCCGGCGTGATCTCCGGCGAGATCTCCAGCAGGTCGGCCGTCTCGCGCATGAGGGCGGGCGTGATTTCGTCAAAGGGATCGGTGTCGACCATCATCCCGTGGACGCGTGTTCCGGGCAGATACAGCTTGGCGCCGAGCGCGAGACCTGCCATCGTCCCGCCGCTGCCCTCCGCGCAGACGATGTGGTCAACGTGCAGCCCCTGTCCGGCGATCTCCCGGGCACATTCCACATACCCCAACGCGCCGAGCGCATTCGACCCGCCGCAGGGGATCTTGTAATACGGCCTGCCCATCGCCCGGCCGATCCGGTCCATCTCCGCGTAGATGTCGGCGTAATCATCGGTGTCGACAAAGCGGACCTCCGTTCCCATCAGTGCTTCGAGCAGCTGATTGCCCACACAGTCGGTCACGCCGCGCTTCTTGAGCACCAGGATGGCCTTCATGCCCAGCTTTCCCGCAGCGGCGGCGGTGAGCATGGCGTGGTTGGACTGGGCGCCGCCGGTCGTGAAAACGACCTCGGCACCCTGCGCCTTCGCGTCGGCGAGGAGGAATTCAAGCTTTCTCACCTTGTTCCCGCCGAGACCGATCCCGGTCAGATCATCGCGCTTGATGTAGATGTTCCGGCCGAGGAGCCGGCTGATGTTCTCCAGCTTGTGAACGGGCGTCGGGAAAATGCCGAGCGGGATCCGCGGGAAGCTTTCGATCGGTTTCATGAGTGCTCTCCTTCCTTCAATCGACGCGGTACAGCACAAAGCCGCCGCGCCTTTCGTATCCGGTGTCCCAAAGCGCGCGGAGATCGAGCCATTCATAGTGGCTGTACGTCACCGCCTTCACGAGAAAGGCGGTATCCGTCTCGTCGTAGCCGTTGATCAAAAACCAGTGCCAGACGTAATCGCGAAAATCCTTGCTGCGATGGTTGAGGATAAGCGTCGGGACCGGATACCCCTGATCGATCTGCTGCACGATCGCCGCGCTGGCCGCGTCAAACGGCTCGGTGCCGTCCAGAGGCGTCATGGTAAGGCGTGTTTCCCCGCAGTCGCGCAGATAGGCGGCATAGCCGTCGATATAAATATCCAGGCGGTCGATGCCCGTCCTGCGCGGGGAGAGATACGGCTTCATCTTGTAGGCGAAGCGGACATAGTCCCGACGGGTGAGCGTCGCCGCGTTTTCCGGCGCGATCGTTTCAAGTCCGCGGTGCAGCGCACAATAAACGCTGCTGTCGCAGGCGGTCTCGGCGCCGCAGCCGCCGATGTGCATCATAAAGGTCGGGAACCAGTCCTGGTTTCCGCCGTAGGAATCCCCAATGGTAAAGTGTTCAAGCTCGTGTTTCATCTTTTTCGGAGCAAACAGCGTCAATGGCTGGCGGAATGGGAAGCGGAGGCCGTGCTGCTGATGATGATCATCATGAGGATCATCGTAATGATCGCAAGCTCGACCGAGGCGGCCATCATCGCGGAAGCGCCGAGACTCTCCTCCCCGGAGAGAGAAGCGTGCACCATCTGCACGGCGAACATCCGCCGGCACTGTCTCCCGACGCCGAAGATCCCGCGGAAGGGCTTGTGCTGCCGGAGAAGATCGTCCGCCTCACAGATCCGCTCGACCAGCGCGTCGGCGGGCAGCGGGGAATCGGCCAGGAGCCCGAGGATGGCGAGCCTGCTTCCTCCGCCGAGCGAACGCCGCGCGGCCTTCAAACCGGCTGCGAGCGCGCACAGCTTTTCGACCTTGCCGTCCGCGCCCCCGCCGCGAATGGCGAGAATGTGGCTGAGCATCTGCAGCGTGTCCCGCTCGGCGCGCAGCTCCTTGCGGAGCAGCGCATAGATCTCCTCGGCCTCGGCGTAAACGGCGGAGGCGTCTCTTCCGGACGCCGCCATCAGCGCGGCAAAGGGCAGATCGTTCTCGCTTGTCAGCCACGGGTGGGCGTCTTTCATTTCCTTGTAGATCTGCTTCGTCTTTTCCGCGAGTCCTTCGGCGTCGCTCTGCTCGGCGAGGATCATGGCGGCAAGAACCGTCTGCTCGCCGCTGAAGAAGGTCTTGAGTTTTTTATACTCGCTCTCGAGCCGATCGAAATAGCGCGCGGGATCGTCCGCGAGCGCCATCTTGCAGCGCACGAGGAGCTCGTCCGAGCCGCGAAAGTTGGAGAAAATCCCGGCCTTGCTTTTCAGCAGCTTTTTGCACGCCTTTATCCGCTCCATGTCGGGCGTTCTGCCGGAGGCAAGATAGACCCCCGCGCAGGCGAGGTTCATCTCCGTGAACTCCATCTTGTTGCCCGCGGCGAGAACGCGATAGTTTTCCGCCAGGGCAAGGCATTTGCTTTCAATCTGTCGATCCATAGTTTCTATCCTCTCTTCCCCTTGGGGTGATATTGCCGCGCAAGGCTTTGCTTTAATAATCAAGGCAGAGGCGGCAGCCCGTGAATGTCTTAGGCGTCAAAGCAGATGTCAAACGCGGTATCCGTATCGCCGGCAAGCTCGATCAGCGCCCCGGCCTCCTGTCCATAGCTTCCATAGTCTGCGACCAGTTCCTCGATGATCTCCCGGCGGTCTCTTTGCTCTTCCTTCTGAGCGCAGCCGGCGCAGGAACAGACGCCGGAAAGCAGTAACAGAAGGCACAGCATACGAATGTGAAGCTCTTTTTTCATAGCAACACGCCTCGAACGAAAAAAGATACATTCATTTTACCATATCCTGCGTTAGAAGAAAAGCCCGCAGCGAAGGGAAAGACCGATCGCTGCGGGCGAGCTTTTTTACACTTTTCAATATAATCCGCGCGCGAAAAGACGCACTTTTCAATATCAACCCGACCGCAGCTCCTGCGCCCACTGATAGTATTCCTCGGCTTTTTCTTCATCCTTCTCGACGCCCTGACCCTGCTTGTACATATCTCCGAGCAGCTCCACCGCAACAGGGTAAAACACATCAGGACTGTTTGTGGCCTGAAAGACCTCAACGGCGCGGCTGAAGCAGGCAAACGCTTTTTCATAATCCTTCTCGACGCCGTTTCCGTAGTAATACATCTGACCGAGCATAACGATTCCGTAGCCGCTGGGGTTATCGGATTCCATGGCTTTTGTATACCATTCGAGCGCCTTGGCGTAATCAATGTAGGCCAGGCCGCCCGCACCGTTATAGAGCTCACCGAGCGTTGCCATCGAGACGCCGTCCCCGGCCTCGGCAGCTTTCAGCAGATACTCCTCTGCCTTGGCGTTGTCATGCAGAGTATACAAATACAGGAAACCCAGCCCTCTGTTCCCCAGGCTTTCCCCTGCTTGCGCGGCTTTCAGATAATACTCTTCGGCTTTGCCGTAATCTTTAACGGTGTATTGATAATAACTGCCCACAGCTTGATATGCACCGGGAAATCCCGCTTCGCCCGATTGGATCAGCAGATCGAGACCTTTCTCCTCATCCTTTCCGCTCGCCAACTTACCGTTTAAATAAAGGTTGCCGAGGTTTCTCAAGGCCCATGCGCATCCGGCGTCAGCGGCCTTTTCATACCACTGTGCGGCTGTTTCATAATCCTGCTCGACGCCGTAGCCCGCTGCGCACATCACGCCCAGATTGCCCATCGCGTCGGGGTTTCCGAGCGCGGCGGCTTTGGAATAATAATCGAAAGCCTTGTTGTAATCCGGCGCTCCGTCCTTCGGGGCGTAATAGGTGTCGCCAAGCCACAGATAGGCATAGACATGGCCTGCTTCTCCCGCTTTTTCATACCAGGATCTCGCCTCATTCAGATCGGCCTCGACCCCGTCACCGTCCCGATACATGCCGGCAAGCTGACACATCGCCTCGGTGCTGCCGGCCTCGGCATCGGCCACGAGCTGCTCCAATGGGCTCAGCGGCACGGCGGGAGTCTCTTCGACAGCCGCTTCTCCGGCCGCTTCCTCTTTCTCCGTTTCCGCTGCCGCGGCCTGCCCGGAAGAAGACCCGCAGGCACAAAAGCTCAGCAGCATCATCACGGCCAGCAGGAGCGCGCAAATTTTTTTGCTCATTTTCGATCCTCCTTTTGTCGCTATCCGGGCTTGTCCGGTCAAGATCAAAACCATCCCTCATAGCTGCTCTTTTTGTCAGGTTATCTTTTATTTTACACAAAAAACCGTACAAATCAATACCGATACGGACATAAAATGCGGCAAAAGGGTGCTGATTTGCACGAAAACATAATGCGCGGTCTCATAATAGTCTACCGTCGCCGGGATGATCTGTCGATAACAGGCTGTGTCCTGCACCGCCTCGGCAAAATCAAAATGGCGGATGAGGGCCAGCCCGGGGTCGTAACCCGTCAGCTGCAGGGCGGTTCCGTAGGTCCCGTTGCTCTTGTGGTGCCGGACCGGCAGGCCCTCGTCGATCGTGATCATTTCCTCGTAGAGATCTTCATGGTTCCCGCGAACCAGGATCACAGCGTCCTGCTCCAGAAAGGAGAGAATGAAGCGCTGCATTTCCACGGCTTCCTGCCCGCGGTCGAAGATATCACCCAGGATGATCAGTTTGTGCGGCTCGGGATCGGTGAAATACCCCGCCTCATCCAGCGCCTTATGAAATTCAGTATAAAAGCCGTGAATATCGGCGGTGATGTAGTATTTCATGAATTACTTTGCAAAAATGACTTCTTTATCGACTATTTGCAGAGCCTGCTGCTCCAGCTTGTATGCCTCGTACCGTTTTTCGCTTGCTTCCAAAGCCAGCTCGTTTATACGGCGTTGGATATCGGCATTCTTCAAAAGCGGGAACGGAATACTGCTCACGTGGGTATCGTCGATTTCATCTACGACAGATCCGTATGTGTAATGGGTGATTAGTTGATAGCCGTAGTCAGACGCCAAGAAAACACTCAGGTATCCCGCAATATCTTCGCTTGCCGGAACAACACGAATAATGTGATCTGATGGAATCCAGTGCTCCCAGTGCTTTGGCACCAGAACGACTCTTCCAATTGTTCCGCTTCTTGTGATTAACACTGTGTTTTGGACAACCTCAAGTTTTTTCATCAAATCCTTGTGTTTTGTCCTAGATAGATACTTTTTCCCGGAAGGGTCGAGTTCGTTAAGCTGTTTCCCACCAATCAAAACACTACCATAACCTTCTTCTACATACACTCTTGCAAATCTCGGAGGTAAGATCACGTTTTTGCTGACGCGTTTATCGCCGACAGTCGTTACTTCCTCTGCGTGCTGCTTCAAATGCTCAATAATCGCATCTACGACTGGGACATGGTACGATGCGTCCACCCGGCCAGCGATTTCGCTCAACTTCACGCTGAAAGTGTCTACACCGGCGTTTTTCTTGTAGAGTGCGACATCAAAATCGTGGATACCCGGCAATTGAAGTTCTGCGACAAGAAGTGCCTTCGCCTGATCAAGCAAAGAGTTCGATTCATCGCGCAGTTCATATGAACCTACGATCAAATCGTTAACACGCTTCTTGATTTCATAAGGTGCATCGGGAATAGGAACTGATGCAAGATGCTCGGGTTCAATATGTGTTATTACTGCGCCGTAGCTGTTCGTGAGCAGTATCTTGTTTCCTGTAGCGCTTTTTAGATAAGCGTAAATATACCCAGCGTCTTCCGGATTTCTGCTGTCAATTCTGAGAAGGTCATGACTAAATATCTGCTCATCCAGAGTCTTTGATACAAAAGAGAGCTTACCGATTGTCCCGGAACAGGTCATGAGAACTTGGCCGGCATGTACGCGCAACGCCTTAATATCCGTCTGGGTCTTGTGAGAAATATACCCATCGGGTGTCGGATAGATATCCGTAATAGATGATGGCTGAAAGATGGGAAGGTCAGAGTCCTCTACCCAGATCCGTTTAAAGCGTCCGCAGACATAAGCACTTGCAAGACCATCAAGCCCGCCAACCATCCTTACTGGGTATTTGCCGTGTTCAACTGCTGCCCGTGCATGCTTTGCCTCTACGTCAAACACGCTAGCTTCCAGCCGCTTGCCTCTGGAAATAACGTCTGACAGTGTTACCGTGCAATACTTCAGTGGAGAGTCGGCAACCTCAACGTCCAGCGCAGCATTGTCACGCAGTGTGTAAGCCACATTTCCACTTACCATGACAAACCCTCCTGCGCTTTCCACTCAGCAAAGATCGTGGGGACATCAGGAGTCTGATCATCCTCGACCTTTACTCTTTGTTCATGCGCAACTGTCCGCGTGCCGTCGCCGGTTTCGCCGACAACTAGTACGTTGTTCTTGTCGGGAACAAGAATCTCGTTTCCTTCCTTGTCGCGCTTGAACAAAGGATTTCCTCGTTTGTCGTGCCCAATTTTCTCTACCATAGCCATGAAGATGTTGTAATCTGCCATCTGCCCGCTTTTTTCTTCAGCGTCTTTCTGGGCTTGAGTCTTTTTCTGAAGGAACAGCACGGAAGTCTGGGTTCCGTTACGAGGCTGAAAGGTATCTTGATGTAGGTCGATGCTTGCCACAATGCGGTGGTTCCGAATCATCCACTCTCTAATAAAGCCAAGGCCGGGAGAACCGAGAATGGAATCAGGAAGAACTATGCCTAGACGCCCGCCAGGAACAAGGAATTGTGTGCAACGCTCAATAAACAAGATTTCGGGCGGGACAGAAGACTGGAGCCGGTCTGTCATAGTCCAGGTGCCATTTTTCTTGTCGTTTTCCCAAATATGAGCAAGCTCAAATTGCTCTAGAATGCTCTTGTCTTTTATCGGAATTTTGCTTCCGAACGGCGGATTTGTGACGATTACATCGAAGAATTCAATGGACTTATGATTTCTGATCGACGACTTCTGAATGCCGAGTGCCTCTGCCAAACGCGTTTTGAACTCATCTGACCACTCGTGAGGAGGAAGCAAAGAGTTCGTCTGCAGAATATTTCCACTGCCGTCGTTGTTCATGACCATGTTCATCTTCGTAGCTTTCACAAGGTCAGGGTTTATATCAAAGCCGAAGAAATATGTTCCTGCAACTTCCGAGATTTTATCCTGAAATGCTCTGATAGTATCCGCATCCCAGTCTTTCTTCTCAACACCGAGTTCAGCGACAAAACTGCGTTCAATCTGGTCAATAACGTGTGTCATAGCGGTCACGACAAAACCTCCTGTACCACACGATGTATCTACCACACGTTCGTTAATCTTCGGGTTAATCATCTCCACGGTCATCTTCATGACATTACGGGGAGTAAAGAATTCTCCGCGATCACCACGCAGATTAGCCCCGACGATCTCTTCATAGGCTTTGCCTTTGATATCGATGTTCGTATTCAGGAGGCTGTAACGCTGAAGTTCACTGACTATATAGGCAAGACTACGAGGCGTCAGCTTAATCTCATCGTTGGCATCGAAAATCTTTCCATGACGTTTCTTCACACGCTGGAAAATCTTCGATATACGCTTCTGGACAGTCAACTGACCATCGGGATTAGAACGCTCCTCAGAAGTTGTATAGAACTCCAACGGATTAGGAATATTCCGTTCGTCTTCAATTTTGCAGAAGATAACCTTCAACAACTCAAAGAAAGCAGGCTGCTTCTGCATACCATCATTCACATAAATGTGATTGTGGCAGGTCTTAAAGACGAACAACAAGTTATCATCTGAAGCGTTCTTCAGGCTCTTTCTTGAAGGACGGTTAACATCGTCCAAGTTGCCATCAGCGGACGGAATATCGTTGTATTCCATGAATCCGATATTCCCCGCTTCATCGGCTGTCTTGCGGAATACGAATTTTTGAATACTGTTCGTCCACATACCCCATTCACAGTTAGGGCAGACAGACATATAGGACTGCAACTGGCCGATACCATCCTTGGCATTTTTTGCGTCAACGGTTTCTTTTTTGCATTCAATAATGAGCTTGATGTTTCCTTGCGACTGATCCGACACATCGCGATCCCAAATCACAATATCTGCCCTGGGCTTGCGAGAGCCGACTTGGAGGGTATACTCAATTTTTATCTGAGAAGGCAAGTACTTGTGCTCATTTACAAGTCTCTTCTCAATCGTCTGTCGAACATACTCTTCAGGTGTATCGTTGCGAAACTTCCCGTCGATATAGTCGCAAATCTTTCCTTCAGGAATTACAACCACTTTTGTATCAGCCATGTTTTGAGCCCCCCATTATTTTCGCAATCATTTGCTTGTACTTTTTCGGATCTTTTAAATACGCTGAGGCAGCTTCATTAAAAAAATCCACGAGTTTTCGATCCTCCAACGCAAGTGTTCCCTTCAATTGGTTATGTGTTTCAGGCGTTAATCGAAATTGCACTTGCTTCGTTTTATCGTCCACGTGGATCACCTCCCTCAGTGGTAAAATGATATCAATATATCTTGATATAAAGATATCATTTTGGAGCCCAATAGTCAAGGGACAACATAATTCATTTCAAATCAGATAAAAATGATCGGAGTAGCGCATTTTGTTATGCTACTCCGATCGATTAAGGAATATATTTTTGTTGGAATGAGATTATGAATAGAATATACCTCTCGCTTCTCAGTTTCCCAAGAACATCACATCATAGATCGGGATATACGTGATCTTGCCGTTTGTTGTGATCTCGCGGGTGTTGGACAGGACATAAGCTTTCTTTACATGATAATCCTCGTTCTTCACGAAAGCGTTCAACGCGTCTTCACACTTTTCAATAGATTTTACTTCAGGAAAACCACACATTTCAATATACTTTGCGCCACGGAATTTGCACATTTCAATATCTATTCTACTCAGAAAACTACACAAATCAATAGAAAGTAAAAAAACAGGGCCCGTCCTGTCGGACAGACCCTACCATTTTGGCAGCGGGAGAAGGATTCGAACCCTCACATACGGAGTCAGAGTCCGCTGTGCTACCTTTACACAATCCCGCTAAACGCAAAAGCTATTATACAGAATAATTCGCGATTGTCAAGGATTTTTTTCGTCTCTTTTTCCGCCCGGCAAACAGGGGAGAGCGGGCGCGGTACGGCCTTATTCGATCGCCAGCAGTCTTACGCTCTCGACGCCCTCAACGGCTTCCAGCGAGCGTGTCAGCGTTTCGATCGCGCCGGACATGGAGCCGAGATCGATCGAGAGCGTCACGCTGGCCTTGCCGAGCACGGGCAGACTCTGCGTGATGGTGAGAATACTGGCCCCCGCGCCGAAGATACGGGCAAGCACGGCGCTGAGCACACCCGGCTGGTGGTCAAGCATCAGCTCCAGCACGGCCTTGCGGCTCTCGGCAACGGCGGAGGGAGCAAACACATGATCTTTATATTTGTAATAGGTGCTGCGTGAAATGCCGACGCGGCGCACAGCCTCGCTGACCTCGCGGACCTTGCCGCTCTCGAGCAGCCGCTTTGCCTCCAGCACCTTTTCAAAATAGTCCGGCAGAACGCTCTTGTGGACGATCAGATAATTTTCCGGCATGGAAAAACCTCCCCGGGACGGCAAAACCCGTTTTCCGCCCGCTTTCATGATACACACACCGCGGCAAAAATACAAGTGTCTTTTTACCGCGAACAGCGCGGAGGCCAAATCACACACGGCGGTTGAAAAACGGTTGAGATCATGGTAAAATCTGACCATCAAAATGAAGAAGAAAGGAAACGATCAGAAGTGAAAGCACCCTTTTCCCCTTATCTTGACGCGATCGCGCCGGGACTGAAAAAGCTGGTGGCGCTGCTCCGGGAGGACTTTGATTATGTCAGCGTCCTGTCCACGGACTCCGTCGGCTTCACCGCGGCGATCTCCCAGCGCGCCAAGGCCGTCAACCATTCCACGATGATGACCGAGCGCGGCAGCGTCGTCCGCGTCAGCCGCGGCGGGCTGTACAGCGAGTATGCCTTCAACCGCTTTGACCCCGATCATCCCGAGCTCACCGCCGCCGAGGCGCGGCGTGTCCTCGGCGAACAGTTCTCCCTGCTCGCGGAGACGGCGAGCGCCGTATATGAGACGCCCGCCCTGCCCGACGAGCCCTGCGTTGTGCGCGAGGAGATGGAGACCGGCCTGCTGCCGGAGGAGACGGATCTCGCCGCGCTGGTCGAGAAGCTCTCCGAAATGTCGGCGCGCGGCGTCGCGGCGAGCGAGTACGCCATCGACTGCCGCCTGCGCGCCCAGTCGACGCACGTCTGCAAGCTGTTCCTGACGGCCAATCGCGACATGCGCCAGAGCTATGTTTATTCCGAGGGCGTCGTCATGCCGCTCGTGGCAAAGGACGGACGGGTCGAATACGGCTATGAGGGCGTATCCGGCCGCGTGGGACCGGAAATCTTCGACCGGCTTTCGGCAAAGGTCGAGTCCGTCGCGAAGAGCGCGGAGGAGCTTCTCTCGGCCGAGCGGATCGAGCCCGGCGAGTACGAGGTCATCGTCTCGCCCGAGGTCAGCGGTCTCATCGCGCACGAGGCCTTTGGCCACGGCGTGGAGATGGATATGTTCGTGAAAAACCGCGCGCTCGGTGCGGACTATATCGGCAAGCGCGTCGGCAGCGATCTCGTCACGATGCACGAGGGCGCCAAGCCGGAAATCGAGGTTGCGAGCTACGCCTTCGACGACGAGGGCACGCTTGCCCACGACACGGTCGAGATCCAAAACGGCATCCTGAAAACCGGCGTGTGCGACGCGCTGAGCGCGCTGAGGCTTGGCGTTGAGCCGACCGGCAACGGCAAGCGCGAGAATTTCGAGCACAAGGTCTACACCCGCATGACCAACACGGTCTTCGAGTCCGGCGAGAGCACGCTCGAGGAAATGATCGCCACGGTCAAATACGGCTATCTCTTAAAAGGCATGCAGTCCGGCATGGAGGACCCCAAGCACTGGGGCATCCAGTGCATCATCGACCGCGGCTATGAGATCCGCGACGGGAAATTGACCGGCAAGGTCGTCTCGCCGATCGTCATGACCGGCTATGTGCCGGAGCTGCTGGGTTCGATCTCGATGCTCAGCCGCGACCACGAGCTCTTCGGCACCGGCGGCTGCGGCAAGGGACACAAGGAATGGGTCAAGGTCTCGGACGGCGGCCCCTATATGAAGGCGAAAGCGAGGCTGGGTTAAATGGAAAACTTCATTCTGGATCTGCTGAAGAAGAGCGGCGCCGACGGCTGGGCCGTCCGGGACGAGGTCCGCACGGGCTGGGAGTTTTACTTCATCCGCCACGCGCTCGACCAGAACCGCGTCCGCGAAACCGAGCACATCACCCTTACGATCTACAAGGCCTTTGAAGAGGACGGAAAGAAATATCTCGGCAGCGCCTCGGCCGAGCTCGCGCCGACCGCGACGGAGACGGAGGCGGAGAGACTGATCCGCTCGCTGCTCTTCGAGGCGGGGCTGATCCGCAACCCGGCCTACACGCTCACTCCGCCGTGCGGCGAGGCCGCGCCTCTGGCTGCCGCGCCGGAGCTCAGGACGATCGCGGGCGATTTCCTGCGCGCGATGAAGAGCGTGAAGGAGAGCGCCGAGGCGGATATCAATTCCTATGAGATCTTCACCGACAGCGTCTGCCGCCGCCTCGTCACCTCGACGGGCATCGACGTGACGGACGTGTACCCCTCCTCGATGGCGGAGGTCGTCGTCAACGCGCGTGACGACAGGCGCGAGATCGAGCTCTACCGCATGTATAAATCCGGCAGCTGCGACGCCGCGGGGCTGAAGGCCAACGTCGAGGAGACGCTGCGCTTCGGCCGCGACAAGCTGCGCGCGGGGAAGACCCCGGCGCTGGGCAAGTGCGACGTCGTGTTCTCCACGGACGACGCGCTGGAGATCTATGACTATTATATCGACCGGATGAACGCCGGCATGGTCTATCAGGGGATCTCCGACTGCGAGATCGGCAAAGCGGTGGCCGAGGACAAGGGCGGCGACGCTCTGACGATCCGCGCGGTGAAGACGCTTGAAAACTCCTCGCACAACGGCGCCTTCGACGACGAGGGCGCGCCGGTGCGCGACATGACGATCATCTCCGGCGGCGTGGCCGAGAACTTCTACGGCAGACGCATGTTTGCCCAGTATATCGGGCTGGAGGACAGCTTCTCTCCCGGCAACTTTGTCGTCGAGGGCGGCGGCAAGACCGCCGCGGAGCTGCGCACGGGCAGGTTCCTCGAGGTCGTCGAGTTCTCCGATTTCCAGGTCGACACCGCAAGCGGCGACATCGCCGGCGAGATCCGTCTGGGCTATCTCCACGACGGCGACAGCGTCACGGTCGTCGAGGGCGGCTCGGTCTCCGGCACGCTGCGCGAGCTCGGCGGAGCGCTGCGCTTCTCGAGCGAGCAGAAGCAGTACAACAACTACCTCATCCCCGCCGTCACGCGCCTCTGCGGCGCCAGCATCACCGGCGCCGAGGGCTGACGCGAAAACAACAACATAGGACAGGGGACGGTTCCGTGTCCCGCCGTTCTTAGCTTATCCGCTATAAATGGGACAAGGAACCGTCCCCTGTCCCACATCAAAGCCAAATCAGAGATATTCTTATGATAGCACAACCAATACACTACATAGATTTTTCAATGACGGGAATGGTACATGGCATTGGAGTGGTTCAACAAATCAAGGCGTTAATTCATTATCTGCTAACGAAATTCCAATTGACATCAAAAGGCTCTTCGGCTTGCAGGGAAAGGGATGGTAATATTGATTGTTGGAAATCCTTACAGCTTTTCAGTTTTTTTTGAAGTTATAAATAATTGGAACACTTCAAATACAAACTTTAATAATGGGGTACTATTGTTGACAATTGATGGAACCGTTTTCCCACGAGAAATACTAGTTTCAACACTGTCCAGAGAATTGTGGCTGTTGTGTTATCAATTAAAGAATATTGTGATTCAAAAAGAACTGTTCTCCATGGAAAAAAATTGCGCATTTATGAAAATATATGACTTGGTTCATCCCAAAAGTATTGACGATGAATATGAATATAGTTTTAGTATAACTCCGGATTCATTCTCTGATAATCGATATTATGTATTTGCTGTTGGAAATGGAGATCAAGTTAGAATACTGGCATGTAACCAATTGAAACAAAGCACAGTTGAATCTGGCGCTATAGAAAACGATCTTATAGTCAAAGATACAATTATTAGCCTAAAAGAGATTGAATTATTAATAGAAAATATAGAAAAAGCAATGTGGACATTAGGAATAGGAAAACAGAACACAGGGGACGGTTAATGCGAAAAAAGAAGGGGTAAGCCCCTGTCCCACAAAAGAACCCATAAATGAGATGAGTAATATGTTTTTTGAATTGTATTTGACTAAAATATCTTCTTTACAAGAACTAAAAACTCTTTTTGTGAAAATAATGAAAGAGGTCTCGTCTGTGGTAGAAACTGTAGACTATCCCCAAAAAAACAAATTTACCACATCATGTGAATGGGCTACGATTTTTACTGACACAAGATCATATGATCTCGCTTTTGCAAGTGAAGACTATGCTATGGAGTTAACCTGCCATATATGGTTTGATATTTTTAGTTATCAGTATGAGCTGGCTGTGAATTCGATCATGAAGATTATAGGTCGATTCATTAGCATTCTGGACTGTGACTGTGTTCTTACTTTAGATGGGGGTCGCACTTTATTAGTGCGCAGAAATGGAAAAATCAGCGTTAATGGTTCAAAAAGTCGGGATCTTCCTTATGAGTTGATAGGATATCCTTTTGTTGAAGAAGATTTATCAAAGCAATATGACCAATTGCATGGGACAGGGGACGGGTCCTTGTCCCGCCGTTCTTAGCTTATCCGCTATAAATGGGACAAGGAACCGTCCCCTGTCCCATTCGTTGAAGAAGCAGAGGGATTATGGCATGCAATCAGATAAAAATAAAAAGTATGATGAATTTTTTATACATCAAATGGCGAATGTTTTTGGCGATACTATGGAGCTAATTGAAACTGAAAATAAA
>Ga0256405_10005392_pt1 | contig 22171 bp, 13 predicted proteins | sample RumenRJG_02DNA_FD_189096 | JGI IMG/M metagenome (GOLD analysis project Ga0256405, IMG submission 189096) | Bovine rumen microbial communities from Lethbridge, Alberta, Canada - RJG_02 | ecosystem: Host-associated > Mammals > Digestive system > Stomach > Rumen | place: Canada: Alberta... | reverse complement strand
GCTGGGTATCAGTGCCTTTACATACTTGGTGCTGACAGCGGCGGCATGGGGCCTTTCACGCTTACTGGCCCGTAACGTAGATGACCGTGGCGTGGTGGCCTTTGCCTTAGTATTCGGTAATGTAGGGTTCATGGGTTATCCTGTAGTGGCGAGCATCTTCGGACAGCAGGCGGTGTTCTATGCGGCCGTGTTGAATGTGGTGAACACGTTTGCCGTGTTTACCATTGGCACCATGATGATTACGGGCGGCCAAGGCACCGACCGAAAACGGTTCAATAAGAAGGTGCTCTACAGCACACCGATGCTCTCTGCCTATCTGTCCATGCTGATTGTGGCTTTCGGTATCGACAATATTCCAGAATACGTCAGTCGGCCCCTCACGATGATCGGTAACATCACGGTGCCGGCAGCCCTGTTGATTATCGGTTCGTCGATGTCGCAACTGCCGTTGCGGGCTTTGATGGGGAATATGACGGTCTATGCCACGACATTGTTCCGTCTGGCACTATTGCCGGTTGGTGTCCATTTTCTGTGTCTGGCCCTCGGCTTCGACCCCTACGTGACCAGTATTAATACGGTGGTGATAGCCATGCCTGTAGCAACCTATGGTACTATCCTCTGCTTGAAATACAACCGAGATACAACTCTGATAGCCGAGGTGACGTTCATCACCACGTTGCTATCCATGTTCACCATACCCTTGCTGGTATTCTCAATCTTTTCAAGATAGATGTGACCAGTTTTCTGACAGAAATCTGGTCATCCGATGACCAAGCATTGGTCACAGCATGACCAAGCATCGGTCACCGCATGACCAAGCATTGGTCACAGCATGACCAAGCATCGGTCACAGCATGACCAAGCATCGGTCTCTACTTGACCATGCCGTGGTCTTTGCACGACCGCACCGTGGTCTCTGTCGCATTTTGTTGTTTTGCCTGCCGCGCCTACTTCCAGCTGAACGGACTCAAGGTGGGTGACGCGAACAGCGGCGTGCGTGCCTTTAAGCTGAACTTCGGAGAAGGGGAGACGACGGAAATACAAACCACGAATTTCACGAATTACACGAATAAGGCTGGTGCGTGGTTTACGATTGACGGACGCAAACTCAGCGGGGAACCGACAACAAAGGGAATATACATCTTCAATGGTAAAAAGGTGAAGAAGTAAGAAAGGTGAATTAAAAATGCCGATTTCCATCGAGGGAATCGGCATTTTTTTGCATCTATTTGAAATGATGCGTTGGCCAAAAATGGAGAGTTGGTTACTTGTTGGAGTCTTTCTGGCGGATTTCCACGCGGCGAATCTTTCCGCTGATGGTCTTGGGCAGCTCATCGACGAATTCGATGATACGAGGGTATTTGTAGGGGGCGGTCACCTTCTTGACGTGCTGCTGAAGTTCCTTTATAAGGTCATCGCCTGCCTTGTCCTTCCATTCCTTACCCAGTACCACGGTAGCCTTGACCACCATGCCGCGCACATCATCGGGTACACCTGTGATAGCACACTCCACAACGGCGGGGTGAGTCATCAAGGCTGATTCTACCTCGAACGGCCCGATGCGGTAGCCTGATGACTTGATGACGTCATCGATACGACCCTCGAACCAGTAGTAACCGTCCTCATCGCGCCAAGCCATATCACCGGTGTGATAGATGCCGTCGTGCCAAGCCTCGCGGGTCTTTTCCTCGTCGCGATAGTAGCCCTTGAAGAGGCCCACGGGCTTCTTGTCGCCTACGCGAACCACAATTTCCCCCTTCTCACCATCCTCGCAGGGGGTGCCGTCGGCACGCAGCAGGTCGATGTCGTATTGGGCATTGGGAATACCCATGCTGCCTGGTTTTGGTGTCATCCAAGGGAAGGTGCCAAGGGTCATAGTGGTCTCCGTCTGTCCGAAGCCTTCCATCATGCGGATGCCCGTCTTCTCGAAGAACTTGTCGAACACGGCAGGGTTCAGTGCCTCGCCGGCTGTGCAGCAGTACTGCAATGACGATAGGTCGTACTTCGACAAGTCTTCGCGAATCATGAAACGATAGATGGTGGGAGGTGCACAGAACGAGGTCACCTTATATTTCTCCATCTGGCGCAGCAGCGTGTCGGCATTGAACTTCTCATGGTCGAACACGAAGACCGTTGCACCAGCAAACCACTGTCCGTAGAACTTGCCCCAAACGGCTTTACCCCAACCGGTATCTGCTACGGTGAGGTGCAGCGAACCCTCGTGCAGGTTGTGCCAGAATACGCCTGTGGTGAGGTGTCCCATTGCATAGAGGTAGTCGTGAGCCACCATCTTCGGCTCGCCGCTGGTACCGCTGGTGAAGTACATAATCATTGTGTCTTCGTTGTTGTTGACGAAGGCAGGACGAACGAACTTCGGTGCCTGCAGCCATTCTGCCTGCCAGTCATGGCAAAGTGAAGAGTGAAGAGTGAAGAGTGAAGAATTTGCTGCCGCGTTGGTATGCTCACTCACAACGATGACATTCTTCAGCGTCGAGCTTTCTGATATTGCTAAACCAATTTGTTCCGTGACGTAGGCATCGTCCACGCAGATGATAGCCTTCACAGAGGCACGTGTGTTACGATAGATAATGTCTTTCTTGGTGAGCATATGGGTGGCAGGAATCACGATGGCGCCAATCTTGCACAGGGCCAGCATGATGATCCACCACTCGTAGCGGCGCTTCAGAATGAGCATCACAGGGTCGCCCTTGCCGATGCCTAATGACTGCAGGTATGATGCGGCCTGGTCGCTCTGCTCTTTCAGTTGCTTGTAAGTGGCACGAATCTCCTCTCCTTGGTCGTTTGTCCAGAGCAGTGCCAACTTTTCCGGAGCCTCTTCTGCCCAAGCATCCATCACGTCGTAAGCAAAGTTGAAGTGCTCGGGGATGATGAACTCCAGGTTCTTATTGTAATCCTCAACGGACTCGAAATGTGTCTGCTTTAAAAATCTATTCAGCAGACTCACCCCCTGCCCCTCCCTCATAGGGAGGGGAGTAGATAGCGTCTGCTTTATCGTCTCTTTTTCCATTCTCTTTTTTATAAGGTAAATATTCCCCTCCCTCACAGGGAGGGGTTGGGGGTGAGTCTTTTATTCCACTGTAAATGCTAAGAACTTCACGGCTTTGTCGCCAATAGCCAGCATACCGTGGGGCTTTGTGGCATCGAAATAGATGCTGTCGCCCTCTTCCAATACGATGGTCTTGCCACCGATGTAGAGTTCCATCTTACCTTCGAGCACCAGGTTGAACTCCTGTCCGGGGTGTGAGTTCTTGTACACCACTTGTGCCTCGGGCTTGGGCTCTACGGTAACGATGAACACGTCGGCCTTATGCCCCACGAAACCACCTACCAGACTCTGGTATTTATACGCTTTCGTACGCTCGATGCTCATGCCCTGTCCCTTACGTGTGACGTAGTACGACTTCATGTGGGGCGACTCAGCGAAGATCAGCTCTTCGGTAGAGACACCGTATTTATGGGCTATCTTCATCAGGTTCGAAATGGTGATGTCCATCTCGCCTGCCTCTATCTTTTCATACTTCTCCGATGAAATGCCGATGGTGTCGGCCATTTCGCTGACAGGAATGTCGAGCACATCGCGCAGACCGCGCAGACGCTCACCTATCTGTTTCAGTTGTTCATCCATACTTTTAAACTTATTTTATTCGTTCGCCATTAAGAAACGAGCCATATTTGTCCACCCCTTCCTCTTCCTTGTCCAGATGGAACGAAGCGGCATCGGCATCCTCCACCAAGTTACCACAGTACCAGACGTGGCTCTTGTCCTTCGAATAGAGGCCAAGCACCTCGTAGGTGTTCGGGTCGGCATCGGGCAGGATTTCTTCCCGGTAGAACACGTGCCGGTCATCCTTGCCCTCAAGAAAGTCCAAGATACGGAACGTGGCAGGATTGGCATCCTTCACATGCAGGCTGTCGAAATAGACCGTCTGGCTGTCCTTTGCCCACATACGTATATCGTCCAATTCGATGACCTCGAACGAGCGTATATCGGTGATATGCAGCGGTGCGCCTTTGTAGTAATAGTCGTTGGCATCGCAGAACAGCGGATAGTCCTTGGCCTTCACGGTAGCAGGGTCGGCACCGCTGACGAGTCTCTCCTTGAAATAGACGTGCGCCGCATCGCGCCCCAGCCAGTCCTCCACGCTCTCGAATGTCGCAGCATCGACCTCCGGCAATTCTTCAGAACGCTGTCCGAAGCTGAACGTCCAATAGGAATAGTACACCGTACCATCCCTTTCCTCATACTTTCCCTCGCTGCAGCCAGTGAGCAAAATAAGTAGAAAGACAAGACAACCTACGATTCTCACCTTCTCACCTTTTAATTTTTTTACTTACTTCGCTCCTGCCTTCAGACCCCGGATGACGGCCGAGGTGAATCCGGCATGTTCCATTTCGTTCAGTCCCTTGATGGTCACGCCGCCAGGGGTGGTTACCAGGTCGATAGCTGCCTCAGGGTGCAATCCACTGGCTTCCAAGAGTTTCACGGCACCCAGCATGGTTTGCATCACAATCTCCTTGGCTTGGTCGGCCTTGAAGCCCAGTTCCACGCCGCCTTCGCTGGCAGCACGGACATAACGCATGGCGTAGGCAATGCCGCAAGAGGCGAGGGTGGTGCCTGCTGCCAGGTGTGCCTCGTCAGTAAACAAGGTATTTCCCATCGCATCGAATATTGCCTTCACCGTCTCCGTGTGTGACGGTTTTCCCGTCACAGAAACGAGGAACGTCATTGATGCCAGCTGAGCAATGGCGATGTTGGGGATGCAGAGGAAGAGTGGGGGACACTTTGCGCCCAGCCATTCCTGGATGCTTGCTGACTTCACGCCAGCGGCAATGACGATGAGAATCTGCTTCTCGGGGTTCAGACTCTCCTTGATGCCTGTCAGCACTTGCTCTACCAGCCAGGGCTTTACGCATACGATGACCACATCGGCCACGCTTGCAGCCTGTGCGTTGTCGGTCGTGGTGCTGATACCCTGCTCAACGAATTTCTTCAGAACGGCCTCCGAGGGGTCGCTCACGGTGATGTTCTTGTTGTCAAAGTAGTCGGCTTTCATCATGCCTTCTACGGTGGCGCCACCCATAGCGCCTGCACCTATCATTGATATTTTCATATTCTAAGGTAAAAGGTAAAAGTGAAAAATTGGCTTCCGCACTTACAAAGCTGCTTCTAATCGTTTTACAAATTCGTCGGCCTCGGCCTTGGTGAAAGTCAGAGGCGGCAACAGACGGAGCACATTCTCGCCCGAACAGCCGGTGAAGACGTGCTGCTCGTAAACCAAGCGTTGACGTACGGGCTTCTGCGGTGTGTAGAGCTCTATACCAATCATCAGACCGCGACCGCGCACCTCTTTAATCTTATCATTATTTAATTTTTTAATTTTCTCCATCAGATAGTCGCCCACCTCGCGAGCGTTCTCTACCAGGTTCTCCTGCTCCATCACGTCAATCACCGAGAGGGCAGCGGTGCAAGCCAGGTGGTTGCCACCGAAGGTAGTACCCAGTTGTCCGTAGACGGGCTTGAACTCAGGCGAGATGAGCACGCCGCTCATGGGGAATCCGTTGCCGATGCCTTTTGCCACGGTGATAATATCGGGCTTGATGCCCAGCCACTGGTGAGCGAAGAATTTTCCGCTTCTACCGTAGCCGCATTGTATCTCGTCGCAAATCAATACAGCACCATAGCGCTTGCAGGCATAGGCCAACTTCTGAGCAAACTCGGGTGTGGCCATCTGAATGCCGCCCACACCCTGAATGCACTCCAGAATGACAGCAGCGATGCCGCCGCGAGTCAGTTCGCGTACCCAAGGCTCAATGTCGTTGAGGGGCAGGAAGCGCACGTGATGGTTATCGTTGATGGGGGCTACGATCTTCGGGTTGTTGGTCACTTCGACCGCCAGCGAGGTACGTCCGTGGAACGCCTTTTCGCACGACAGCACGCGAATGTTGCCCGTCTTAAACGATGCCAGCTTCAGTGCGTTCTCGTTGGCCTCGGCACCGCTGTTCACCAAGAATAGCTGATAGTCCTCGTAACCGCTGATTTTTCCTAACCGCTCAGCCAGTTCCACCTGCAACTTGTTCTGCACTGAGTTTGAGTAGAAGCCCAGCGTCTGCAACTGCTGTGTCATTTTCTCCACATAGTGCGGGTGACAGTGGCCGATGCTAATCACAGCATGACCGCCGTAGAGGTCCATGTATTCCTGGCCTTTGTCGTCCCAAACCTTGCATCCCTGTCCCTTCACGATATTCACGTCGAACAGGGGGTAAACGTCAAATAATTGCATATTGTTACATTTTGATTGTTATTTGGTCGCAAAGTTACGAAAAAACATGAGAAATGCAAAGGAAAAACGCTTTTTCTTTTGCATTTCCGTGCATAGTTTGTTCGGTGAAGCCAAAGTCGTAAAAATGAATTTTGGCCATTATTCAATAAATTCTGGCCAAAATTTAAAAAATAATGGCCAAAATTTGGTTCTTACGCTGTGAGAATAAAAGCCCACGCAGCCGGAATCATCCTGCAAACAGATGGGAAAAAGCTTTGCTTGGCAAAGATATTCTAATCTGTGTATTCGTTTAGAATGCTGAGGCTTTCAGTCGCAGTCCGGCAGTTTCATCAAGGCCGAACATCAGGTTCATGTTCTGCACGGCCTGACCAACAGGGCGCCCGAAGTGATCGGGCGCCCTTGATTATTATATAAAATGTGTTGGACAAATGGCAACGGGGCTATTCTACCAGTTCGTAGGTAACGCTGTAGTTCAGCTCGCTGTCGCCACTCACCACTTTATTTGTGGTGCGTGTTACGGTGGCATTGGGTGCTGGGCCTTGCTCCCATCCGACCAAGTTGAAGTTCAGACCGGTGATGAAGTCGGCACAGATGGCATCGTAACGATAGGTGCCGGTGCCCGTGTAGGTGAACTCATAGCGTTTGGTGCTCTCGTTATAGACTACGGAGAACGTGCCTTCCATATGTCTGGTCATCGTAGCGTCGAGGGTGGGGTTGTAGGTCTCTACGATGTCATTATAGTAAGCTTTCGATGTTTGCCACATAGCGCTATATTCCTCTATCGTCTTGTGGTGGTCGGCCTTCACGGAATTGATGGTGAATGTGCCAGAGCCTTTGAGCCAAGGCTCGCCCTTCTTGCGAGGCTCGAACTGGCCCGTGATGGTGAGGCCGTCAACTTCGCCACTGAAACTGCCGTCTTCCTTGTACTTCAAAGCGGCCTTCTGGAACATCTCTTTCACATCGTTGGAATTGAGGTCGATGGGGAAGCTACTGAAGCATACGGTGGTGCCGGCAGGGCCCCAATCGGTTTCACGGTCGGTTATGGAGTACATATCTACATAATAGGCGTCATGGTCGTCGGGAGCATAGTCACTGCAGATGCTGTTTCTCTTGATTTCGGTGGGGAGCAGTCCTATCAGCGATGGGTCGATGTCCTGCGTAATGGTGATGCTGCGGGTGATGGAGTTCCATGTGTTAGGCTCGTTGGCCGTGATGTTGACGGTGGTACGGCGGCGCTGTGTGGTCTCGTTGGGCTTCACGGTGACAACGACGTCATCGCCATCACGGTCGTATTGCACCCAGTTGGCAACATCAACGATATTGATGCCGAAACCATTGGGATCCATCGTGTTCTCTACCTTGACGCGTCCTGTGCCGCCTTGGTAGTCGAAGCCCAGAGAGTCGGGTGTGACCTTCAGCGTGCGCTCGCCGGCATAGAACTTATAGGCGGGCTTAGCCAGCATATCCTTGGTGAACTGATTGACAACGGGGTGGATGTTATACCAACCTGTGGGGAAGTTGGGAATCTCTTTATTGAACGAGAAGTAATCGTAGTCGCCAGGGTCGGTATAGTGGTCTTCTGCCCATTCGATATTACCTACCTGCTTGCCCTCCATATCGTAGATGGCAAAGCCCAAAGAAACGGGTGTCAGCACCTTGCGCTTGGCCTTTCCAAAGACGGAGAGGGTCTTTGACTCGGTACTGTAATAGGCCGTGGGCTTCTCGAACTTCGGCACCAGTCCGCCTTCGAAGTCGAAGCCACGCTCCAGCTCGAAGAGGTCGGCCAGCTTCTCTTCCTCCTTCATGAATCCCACGTTGAGCACGCCCGTGCCGAAAAGACCCGTCTTTACGCTGCCGTCACGGTTGAGGGCATCGTAGAGTGCCGTGTTGCTTTCATCGCCGAAGACCAAGTCCCAGTCGGACTTCTTGATCTGTGCCGAGATGATGGCTTGCAGTCCGGCATCAACGCGGGCTTCCAGTTTCGCCAAGTCCTCATGGGCAATCACTAGAGACAGTGAGAAGTAGGGACCTACCTTGGCGGTGACGGTACCTGTGCATTCAAATTTATGCTTGCTGCCCATGTTCTTATACTCCATGTGGGTCATCATGTTGTTGTAGAACAGACCCTCATTAAACTGGGCTGCACCGATGATTGTTGAGGTATTCTCGAAGTGGTACTTGAACTCCATCTCACCTGAGATAGTGTTGTTGATACCACCCTTGGTAACAATGAAGAACGGTGTGTCAGTAATCCATATCCTAGACTGTGCCAGTTCGTAGTCGATGCTGCCTTCCAGCACTCCCTTGATGCTGAGGTCGAACTCGCTGTCTGCCTTCACGTGAAGGGACATATCGGTGTTAAGACCTGCTGCGGGGTCAACAGAGCCGAAGGCATGGATATAGACGTCGGGGGTAATCTTGGCGCCGATGGTACCAGTGCCCGTGAACTTCCAGTTATCCACCAGTTCCCATTCCTTTTCCAACTCAATCTCGCCTTCTATCGGTTCCAGCTCCTCATGATAGGTATTTCCGCTTTCGCCAGCACGACGAGAAGAGGCAACGCCAGGGGCTGTGAGTTCCATGCCGCCCTTGAAGATATAACGGTCGAAGAACTCCGTCAGACTGGCGCTCTTGCACAGAATCTCCGTGCCGCTTGCCGTATTCTTGACAGACGATACCACGCCATAGAAGCCACCAGGCAGATAGGCGCGACTCTTGGTGGTAACCAGCTTGTCGCCCACGTTTGGCATGAGCGAGGCAGGCATACTGCTGGAGAGCAGCAGGCGACTGATGGAGTCGCTGCCCACGACGTAGTCCCATAGCTGACTTTCGGTCGTGGCTGCCACATCCCTTTTATACACGGTCTTCGGGGTAACGAACGACACGCTGTCGATAGCCGAGATGGGAATACGATAGAGCGAGTCGGCCGTCTGGATTTCCTGTACGACATAGTCGAAATGGGTGACGCCAAGGGTGTCCACTTTACTGAACTCCATACGTTCTACCTCCGAGAAGAAGAAGCCGTTGAAGCCTCCGTCGTTGCGATAGATGTAGAATGCGTCCTCCTCTGTCTGCTGTGCATTGACTGCCAATGGCAGTAGTGCCAATAATATAGAGATAATGCCTTTCATCGCTTCATGAATTTAACGGTTGTTTGATTTGCTTTCACCACATAGACGCCTGTAGGCAGGCTTGAGAGGTTGATGCGGTAACTGCCGTTGCGGCGCGACTGCACGTGCTGTATCAGTTTTCCGCTGACGTCATAAACGTCCACGTTGTCGCCAATCTTCAGATCAGTGACCACCAGTTGGTTGTGCGCAAGACTGATGTCGGTAGCTTCATCGCCAATCTCCGTCACGCCCGTAGCATCGAAGCGGTCGAAGGTGTAGCGTGCCACGCTGGTGATGGGAATATCGGCCGTGCCTGCCGTACTCTCAATATGGAGGTTACGGTTCTGCACGGTAATGACGGGCTTCTGGGTGAGGTAGAGGGTATGCGTAGAGCCGTCCTTCATCCACACCACGATAGCCGTACGCATGTGGTCATCTACCTCGGGCTCGGGCTCCTCGGGCTTCGGGTCTTCAGGTTCCACAAAGTCCTTGGGGTCTATTTCCACGATATTCTTGAAGCGATTCCAGTTCGTGGCCTGTTCGTAGGCTTCCTTAGAGCCCTTGGGTACTTGCAATGTACAGGTCTCAAAAATCTCATAGTAGAAATCAGAACTCCTGATGTCTTGCGGCGTGGTGCTCAGGTTGGTGAATGTCTTCAGGTTCCGGCAGTCGTAGAAGCTGTCCCAGCCGATGTACAGAACAGAGGCTGGCAGCACGATATCAGTAATCTGATTTGGAATAACATTGCGCTGTGTGGTGACGCACTCGCTGGCAATATAGAGCGAGGTGCGAGGAGTGATTTGTCCGTCATCGCCACGCTCTCCTAAGTGGATGGCGTAGAGCTCCATATAACCGCTATTGCCTATGCCGTAGAGGTCGCCGTGAATGCTCTTGAACATGGTGTTGTTCTCATCCACCTCGATGGCGCACAGCTGCTGACAGTCACTGAAGGCCGAGGGGTAAATGCAGGTAGTGGCGGCGGGCACCTTAATGGTCTCTATGCCAGAGCCGGCAAAGCATTCATCAGAGATGGTGACAATGCTCTCCATGCCCTTGACGGTCTTCAGGTTGGCGCAGTTCTTGAATAGGGCTCTTTCGATATATTGCACGTTGCCGCCCAGATTAATCTTCTCAAGGCCGCTACCCATGAAAGCCTCGCTACAAATCTGCTCCAGACTGGGCTTGAAGGAGAGACTCTTCAGACTGGTACAGCCCTTGAAAGCCGCATTAGGGATATAGCTCACCTGTCCGCGCATGGTAACATCGCTCAGAGCCGTGCAGCCCTCGAAGCTACCGATGTAGGTGATGCCTATGCCCAAATCAACGCTTACCAGCGAGTCGCAGCCTCGGAAACTGCCGATGCCTTTCAGCATGGGGGTAGAGGTGAATGATTTCAAAGTGCGGTCGCCTTGGAACACAGCATCAGCAATACCGTTTACGGGCAGGCGCTCTTCGCCAACCACTGCTGACGATGGAATTGAGGCGTGGCCGTTCCATTTTGCGCGGGTGTTTCGTCCGACGACTATGGCATAGTGGGCTCGCTCATTGGTCCAGGGGTCAATAATCTCGTCTGTAAGTTCATAGAAATAATTGTCATCGCTGGCCAGGTCATCAAGGATATAAGGGAAGTCGCGCCAAACAGGGGTGTTGGCATAGGCCTCCTTGCTGCCTGCTGGTACATGCAGTTTGCCGTGGTAGCCATAGTCGAAATGCGCTGCGGCATCGATGTTAGGGAATGCGGGCGGCGTGGCATTCAGGCAATAGACACCGTGGTTGTCCTGACCAGAGAAGGGTGAATAGTCCATCTCGAATGTGGTAACGCTGGAGGGGATGCTCAGGAAACGTTTCCCCTTGAAAGCCGCTGGACCTACAGAGGTCACTGTAGGAGGTATCACGCCACCGGAATAATAGTCGGTGCTAGGCATCACGAGCAGTCGACTACCGTCCTTGCTCAGCAGCATACTATCGCAGGCGCAGAAACTTGGATTGTTTACAGCCACACGATAAGAACGGCTGTTGGTGACAGAGGTCTCGTCGAACGCTGTGACATCGGCGGGTAGATAGATTTCATCGAAGGGGGCACCGCTGATAGAGTAGGGGTGCAGCGTGGTACCTTTTTTCACCGTGTATTTGCCTTTCAGCCCCCTAATACCATAGGACATAATCTCGGTGGCATTCTCCAGCCCCTCCATGGTGAAACCATCGGAATTATAGAAAGCATTCTCATCGATGGTGAATCCGGTACCATTGAACTTCACGACGCTGCTACCGATGCCGTAGGCGAAAGCATATTTGCCGATGCGCTTCACGGTGGCGGGAATCTCCAAATTGTAGAGATTATATCTCAAGAAAGCACTATCGGGAATTTCCGTTAGGTTGGGCAGACCGCCATCGAGTCCATAAACATTAATATTTCCAAAGGCGCCTACGCCCAAACTCTCTAAGGAGCGGGGCAACTTTAGCCAGCCAATGGCCGTACTCCAGAAACTTTGGCGGCCTATGGTCTTCAGCCCTTCAGGGAAGTTGATGCGATAGAGGGACTTGCAACCAAGGAAAGCGCTGTCGGCAATGTTGGTGAGCCCTTCCGGCAGGGTGACAGCTTGCAGCTTCTCGCAATTCATAAAGGCTCGGGCACCAATCTTCTCCACGCCTTCGCCCAGCGTCAATGTGGTGAGGTTGGGCATATCGTGGAACAGTCCTTCATTGATGGTCTTCACGTTATTGATGGTCAGTGTCTGCAGGCCTTTCAGTCCTGAAAAGACGTCAGCGGGCAGTTCGTCCATCTGAGCTTCAATGGTCAGGCTGGTCAGGTTGGGACTTTTTGTCACTATAACTTCTTTATCGTATCTGCCAATGAATGTCGTGGAGCGGATACCCGTCACGTTATAGTTCTTTCCCTCGATGTTGACAACGGCGGGAATAGTTAGGTCGCCTTCATATTCTGGCGCACCGTTACTGCTAGCTACAAATACGGAATGGTCATCGATGATATCGTAGAATACACCATTGACCAGCACGCGCTGATACTTGGCGGGCTTAATGCCGCCGATATGTTCTTGATAGAGCGAAAAGCCTTTTCCGTGAGAACCTGCATAAGGCGGGTTGATTGCATTATCCCTGAAATAACCATCGAGGTATCCACCCCAACCGAAATTGTAATGGAACAACCCTTGTGCATCATATCCGTCGCAGACAAAGGCATGGCCTTCGGTCAGTTCTATGACATCATGTAATTGGTCATAGATATATCGTTGGATGTGGATGGTGTCGTGGCCACTAATAAAGAACGGACGTCCTGCAGCTAGTTCTTCTCTACTGTTAAATGGCTGTCCCACAGTGCTTTCGTCATAGCCGAAGTTCTTGATTAAGGCCATGTGGGCATTATGCGGATAGGCTGCACTTTCATCTCCACGATAAATCATGTCCACTGCACAGCCAATGTCGGCCATTAACTTTGCTACAGCACGGTCATGGCGATCGGTCCGATCCTCGGTATTGTTGTTTGGCATATAAGCCCAGTCATAAGTTGACTCGGAGAAGTTGACGGCCTGCCCTGAAAAATTTAAGTTGGTGTGTTGGCCGCTGCCCTGTTTAGGCCACTTATGATAGTACATAATCTGCCCCAAGGCCGTAGCCACGCAGCCGGTAGGTCCCAGCGGACAGTCGTCATTGTAAGGTGAGTTCTGGCTCCAACTGGTATTGAGTAATGGTTCTACCTTCGAGGGCAGTCCATCACTAGCCCGCTGTGATTGCTTGTCGGTAACCACGCCCTCGCCCGTCTCTCGCATATAGGCAATGCCTCTGGCGTAGAAGTTGAGCAGATAGCGCAGACCATCAGGCGCCTTCTCTATGTCGAAGGCGCCACGGTCGCTATAGCCCAGCACGGGGCCGTTGGCACGGTCGTCGCCTGCCACGATGACGAATCCCGTGTTGTCGGGGGTGTTAAACACATAGAGTTCTGGGTTGTCGACAGCTTTTTGCACGCGATGTGCCAGTCGCATTCCTGCCGTCTTAGCAGGTGCGCGTCTCATCTTGCCTGCTGCGCTACTGCTCAGGAACTGCTGGGCTATGCGCTGGGCTTCCGTCTCACTGATATCCTGTGCCCAGCCCGCAAGGCTCAGGGTGCATAGCAACATCAGTATTAGGTTCCTTTTTTTCATAGTTTTAAGTACTTATTGTTGATTATTTTGCACAAATTTAGTGGAAATAAACGAGACGGGGACTATCAAAATTGCAAATCGACTAACAAAAGCGTTTTTGTTAGTCGATTTTCTTTACATAGTATCCTTTTTCGTAGTGCAGACTATTCGTTTGCTATCCACTCGCGGGGCGTTTTGCCGGTATGGGCTTTGAAGGCGCGGAAGAAGGAGGTCTCGTTATTGAAGCCCGACTCAGCGCATACGGTAGCCATCTTGATGCCAGGCTGGCTGATGAGCAACTGCTTGGCATATTCTACGCGGAAACTGTTGATGTACTGGTTGAACGTGTCGCCCGTCTTCGCATTGATGCAGGCTGACAGACGACTGCGGTTTACGTTCAGCAATCGTGCTGCGTCAGTAACACGGAAGTCGCTTTTCAGATAGGGCTTTTCATTTTCCATTAACAAACGGAGCTGCTGCATCAGTTTTTCGTCTTCTTCTTCGTCAGTCTGACGAGGATGGGTTACGATGATACGTAACTTGCGGCGATGTAACCATAGGAAACCTCCGAGAACTACCAAGCACCCAACAACAAACGCCCACCAAGGGAATGTGGTAGTGGCTGCCGTATGGTATTCTTCTTTATCGCCAAGGGGAACGAGCCATACCTGATTGCTGGGCGAGAAGTTGTTATTATCAATGCCATTGACGCCGCCTGCAATCAATAGATTGCCTGAGGGAGTAAGCACCATTTGATTGAGCCCCAAGTGCGGAATGGGGGCAGTGTAATAAAGTGTGAGGGGAGCGGGCGATTTGTCGTATTCTATGGAAAGAATGCAGAGACGCAGCCCCTTATCAACTCCCGCCAGATAGGCCCGCTTGGTCTGTTGGTCAGTGAAAATAGGGGTGCGATAGGAAATGGAGTCCCACTGTGTTTTCACAGGGATGGGAGTCGTGGTGGGGAAAAACGAGAAAATGGTGTCGTTTACTTGCGCAATAGAGACCTCACCAGTCTGTCTGTTTGTAATAGGGAAGAGATAGGTATTAGGCGCTATCTGGCACTCGGCGGCATGGGGCGAGATGACGTCTAGGGAATGCGGACGCCACTGCTCGAACAACGGTACGCTGAAAGCATCACCGCGTAAACGATCTACCAGTGGGCTGGTAATGGTATTCCCGTGAATATCATGATCTCCGAAGATGAGTACATCGCCTCCAGAGATTGGCAGCAGATAAGGATGGGCACGCTGCTGTGCTACCTCTTTTACAAAAGTGAACTGACTTTCTCCGTTGTACATCTCGATACCATCGTCATTATACCAGTTGCCCGCAACGATAACCTTGCCGCTATCCATCTCTATGGCTGAGGGCATGACGCGCTTTCTGTACAGGCATCCGAAACCATCGCAGGTATGGTTTGTGGGGTCGTACATCTCCACCTCAAAGGTCTGACCTATGCCTAAGTTCTTCTCGTGACTTCCAAACAGCAGAATCTTGCCTGATTTGAGAAGTACACTACCGCCCGCATCGTGGGGATAGGCGGTGGGCACTACGTGCCACTGGCCTTCGCTGAAGTATTCTATGGTAGGAGTAAGTACGAAACCTGAGGTGTGGCCACCTGTCACCGTGGGCTGTCCGTCAGCGATATAAAGGCTATGCCCGCAACGGGGAATATTCAGGTCAGGCAGTCGCTCGGCCACGATTTTCCGTTGCGGACAGTCAGTCTTTTGTGCTGGCTCAGCGGCCGAGGCACTAATAGACAGTAACAGATATAATAGCGGTAGCAAATTTTTCACTATTCACTTTTCCCTATTCCCTTAGAACGCACTGGCTTTCAGTCGCAAGCCTGCGGTCTCGTCGAGACCGAACATGATGTTCATGTTCTGTACGGCCTGACCAACGGCACCTTTTAGGAGGTTGTCGATGGCAGAGGTAATGAGGAGCTTATTGCCAAACTTCTCGCAATGCACCAAAGCCTTGTTGGTATTTACCACCTGCTTCAGGTCGATGGGCTTGTCGGTATAGTGGGTGAAAGCGGCATCGGCATAAAAGTCCTTGTAGGCCTCGATGATATCCTCAACTGGGGCAGGGGTCTTAACCACAGCGGTACAGAAGATGCCGCGGGCGAAGTTGCCACGATAGGGGATGAAATCGATAGAGGCATCGAGATAGCCCTGTACCTGAGCCAGCGACTGTCGAATTTCGGCGATGTGCTGGTGCTGGAAGGGTTTGTAGATGCTCAGGTTGTCTACACGCCATGAGAAATGAGTGGTGGCACCCGGCTTCTGTCCGGCACCTGTAGAGCCGGTGATGGCGTTGACGCTAACATCTTCTTTTAGCAGATTGAGATTTGCTGCAGGGAGCAGAGCCAACTGGATGGCTGTGGCAAAGCAGCCGGGATTGGCAATGTGCTGTGCCTTGGCAATCTCGGCCTTGTTGATCTCAGGAAGGCCATAGACATAGTCGTGGTTGCCCTTGATGCGGAAATCCTGTGCCAAGTCGATGATTTTCACGTTCTCGGGGATGGTGTGCTCCTTGAGGAAGGCCTCGCTCTTGCCGTGGCCGAAGCAGAAGAATACCACATCAACCTGGTCGAACGGCATCTCGTCGGTAAAGTGCAGGTCGGTTTCCCCGACCAATCCCTCATGGATGTCGCTGACGGGATTGCCAGCATTGCTCTCAGAGTTGGCAAAGACAATCTCTGCCTCAGGGTGGTTGAGCAGCACACGGATGAGTTCGCCACCCGTATAGCCTGCAGCACCAAGAATACCTACTTTTATCATCTCTTCTCGTCTTTGTGAATGCCGTAATAAACGCGGAGTGGGGTAGAGCTGACCTTGATGAAGCCCTTGGCCTCGTCAGCAGTCCATCCGGTCTGTGTCTCGCCATACTCACCGAGCTTAGACTTCGTCAGGTCGTTGTCGCTGTCGATACCTACGGTCTCGAAACCGAAGGGACGGAGCTTCAGGATAGCGGTGCCGGTGACGTTGCGCTGGCTGCTGGTGAGCATGGCCTCGATATCGGGCATGACGGGCTCCAGGTACTGACTCTCGTGGAGGAACATACCGTACCAGTTGGCCACCTGATCCTTCCAGTACTGCTGCCACTTAGAGAGGGTTGACTTCTCCAGCAGGCGGTGAGCCTCGATGATGAGCTTAGGTGCTGCAGCCTCGAAACCTACGCGACCCTTGATACCGATGATGGTGTCGCCCACGTTGGCATCGCGACCGATGGCGTAGCTGGCACCAATCTCCTCAATCTTCTGGATGGCCTTGATGCGGTCGTCGAACTTCTCGCCGTTCACGGCTACTATCTCACCTTTGTCGAAGGTAATCTTCAGCAGAGCCTCGTTCTCCTTGGCTGTGACGTGCTTCAGGTAAGCCTCCTCGGGCAGACCCTGTGTGGGGTCGAGCAGTTCGCCACCGCAGATAGAGGTACCCCAGATTCCTACGTTATAAGAGTACTTTAGCTTGGTGAAGTCAGCGAAGAAACCGTGCTCATTGAGGAAGTCAACCTCCTCCTTACGGGTGAGCTTCTTATCACGGGTCAGGGTGATAATCTCTACGCCAGGAGCCATCACGAGGAAGGTCATGTCGAAACGAATCTGGTCGTTGCCGGCACCAGTACTTCCGTGAGCTATAGCATCGGCACCAATCTCGTTGGCATAGCGGGCAATGGCGATGGCCTGGAAGATACGCTCACTGCTGACGGAGATGGGGTAGCAGTTGTTGCGCAGCACATTGCCGAAAATCATGTATTTCAACGACTTGGCATAGTATTCCTGCGTCACGTCGAGGGTCACATATTTCACAGCACCCAATTTATAGGCGTTTTCCTCGTTCTTCTTCAGCTGTTCAGCACTGAAACCGCCGGTATTGGCGCAGGCTGCATATACTTCGTACCCGTCTTGGGCCAGTTTCATCACGGTGTAGGAGGTGTCGAGTCCTCCGCTGAATGCTACTACGACTTTTTTCTTGTTACTCATTTTTTTATTTTTTTTACTTTTTTACCCTTTTACTCCTTCTTATCCCTTTTGCTGCTCTTCTAATTCTTGTAAGTATTTGATGCGCGACAGTACTTCGTCGGGCAACTTAACAGGCAGATGTTCTGTGGGGTCGAAAAGCATGGCAGTGCAGATGCAGAACTTACGGTTGCGTTCGCGCAGAACGGGGTAGTTGACACATCCCTCACAACCCTTCCAGAAAGCTTCATCGTCGGTCAGGTCGGCAAAGGTGACGGGCTGATAGCCCAGTGCAGTGTTCATCTTCATCACGGCAGCACCACTGGTCAGCGAGAAGATCTTGGCGTGAGGCCAACGGGTGCGAGCAAGCGTGAAGGTCATGTCCTTGATGCGCTTGGCGATGTGCAGGCCGCGGAAATCGGGATGGACTATCAGACCTGATGTCGTGACGTACTGCTGGTTTTCCCATGTCTCTATGTAACTGAAGCCAGCAAAGCGTCCGTCTTTCGTCAGTGCGATGACGGCCTTGGCCTCGAACATCTTTTTCGCCAGGTATTCATGGGTTCGCTTGGCTATACCTGTGCCGCGTACTTTCGCTGCTTCTGCAATAGTTTCTAAAATGGTATCTACATATTTCTCGTGCTCAGGACACGCAACGAGGACTTCTATATCTTCTTTCTCCATATTCTTTTTATTTCATATTAGGAATGACTGCTTTCAGAGCTTCTGTCACTTCCTTGTGGCTCACACCTTCTTTTATCACGATAAAGATATTGTCATCGCCGGCTATGGTTCCTAATATCTCAGGGATGTCGCTGCGGTCAATGTTCCAGGCTATGGCACTGGCGTAGCCCGGACGGGTCTTGATGACACCCATATTGCCGGAAAAGTGAATGCTGATGAAGCCAGGAATCTGCATCATTTCTCGGACAGAAGAGTGTGTGCTCACCCGTTTGTACATCGACTCGTTGGGCAGCACATAGACATAGTTGCCGCTCATGGTGGCTGCCTTGGCTACTTTCAGTTGTTTCAAATCGCGGCTCAGCGTGGCTTGCGTGAGGTTGAACCCTTCGTTTTGCAGGGCATTCAAAAGCTCTTCCTGGCTGCCCATCTGCTGGCTTGAGATAATCAGTCTTAGAGCTTCTAATCTATTCTTCTTATCCTTCATCTTGGTATATTTATTCAAATCTGCGGTGCAAAAGTACAAAGATTCTTGCATATAACCAAATTTTTATGCATATTCTTTGGCGTTGTGTATAAAAAAAGATGTGCTCCATGAAGAACACATCTTTTTCGTCGTATTTTAAGTAATAAAAACTTATTTTTCTTCGATTACAGGCTCGTTGGCAAAGTCGAGCACGTTCTTGCGGTTGGCTTGCATACGCTCGTAGTCTTCCTTTGAGCCAACGATAATCTTTTCGAACTCGCGCAGACCGGTACCGGCAGGAATCAGGTGACCGCAGATGACGTTCTCCTTCATACCCTCCAGATAGTCCTGCTTACCGCGGATAGCAGCCTCGTTGAGCACCTTCGTGGTCTCCTGGAACGATGCAGCCGACATGAACGACTTGGTCTGCAGAGCTGCACGGGTGATACCCTGCAGAATCTGAGTTGACGTTGCGGGCACAGCATCACGCACCTGAACGGTACGCAGGTCGCGGCGCTTCAGTGAGGTGTTCTCGTCGCGCAGACGGCGGGCGGTAACAATCTGACCCTTCTGCAGTGTCTCAGAGTCACCAGCATCGGTAACCACCTTCTTACCCCAGATACGGTCGTTCTCCTCAGCGAAGTCGAGCTTGTCGATGATGTCGTTCTCGAGGAATGATGTGTCTCCTGGGTCGTTGATCATCACCTTGCGCATCATCTGACGTACGATAATCTCGAAGTGCTTGTCGTTGATCTTGATACCCTGCAGACGATACACGTCCTGAACCTCGTTGACGATATACTCTTGAACAGCGGTGGGACCCTTGATGGCGAGAATGTCGCTCGGGGTGATAGCACCGTCAGAGAGAGGTGTACCGGCACGTACGGCATCATGCTCCTGTACCAGAATCTGCTTAGACAGTGAAACGAGATATTTGCGCTGGTCGCCTGTCTTGGAGGTAACGATAATCTCACGGTTACCACGCTTAACCTTACCCATGGTGACCTCACCGTCGATTTCACTGACGATAGCGGGGTTGGATGGGTTACGAGCCTCGAAGAGCTCGGTAACACGAGGCAGACCGGCGGTAATATCACCACCCTTGGCAGCTGCACGAGGAATCTTGACGAGGGTCTCACCAGTCTTCACGGTCTGGCCGTCCTCAACTACTACGTGACCACCCACAGGGAAGTTATAGGTGCCTATCTTCTCACCGTTAGCATCGATGATGTCGCAGGTAGGAACCTTGGTCTTATCCTTAGACTCGGTTACGATCTTTTCTGTCAGACCGGTGGTTTCGTCGGTCTCGGCACGGAAGGTAACACCTTCGATAACATCGTTGAACTTCAGCGTACCGGCATACTCGGTAACGATAACGGCGTTGAAGGGATCCCACTGGGCAATCTTCTCGCCCTTGCTGACTACGTCGCCATTCTTAAAGTAGAGTGAAGAACCGTAAGGCACGTTGACCGTTGACAGAACAATCTTGGTGTTGGGGTCAACGAAACGCATTTCACCCAGACGGCTCACTACCATCTCGCAGTCGCGACCATCCTCGTCGAACGGAACGGTACGAACCTCTTCCATCTCGATGCGGGCCGACTCGTATTTGCAGACGATGGTGGCATTGGCAGCTGCGTTGGCAGCCACACCACCGGCGTGGAACGTACGAAGAGTAAGCTGAGTACCTGGCTCACCGATAGCCTGAGCGGCAATAACACCAACGGCCTCACCCTTCTGTACCATGCGGCGGGTAGCCAGGTTGCGACCGTAGCACTTACGGCAAACACCCTTCTTCGACTCACAGGTGAGCACTGAGCGAATCTCAACCATCTCAATCTCGGCCTTCTCAATCTCCTCAGCCAGAGGCTCTGTGATTTCCTCACCGGCAGGAACAATTACCTCACCAGTCTTGGGGTTCACCACGTCGTGAACGCTGACACGACCCAGGATACGCTCAGCGAGAGAAGAGATTACCTCGTCGCCGCTCTTTAGAGCTGTGCACTCCAAACCACGCAGTGTACCGCAGTCTTCCTCGTTGATGATCACATCGTGAGAGACATCAACCAGACGACGGGTCAGATAACCTGCGTCGGCGGTCTTCATAGCGGTATCGGCAAGACCCTTACGAGCACCGTGAGTAGAGATAAAGTATTCGAGCACTGACATACCCTCCTTAAAGTTAGAAAGGATAGGATTCTCAATAATCTGGTGTCCCTCGGCACCGGCTTTCTGAGGCTTGGCCATCAGACCACGGATACCTGACAACTGCTTAATCTGGTCCTTACTACCACGGGCACCGGAGTCTAGCATCATGAATACAGCGTTGAAGCCCTGGTCGGCCTCGGTCATCTCCTTCATCAGGATGTTACCAATATCATTATTAACGTGGGTCCAAGTATCGATAACCTGGTTGTAACGCTCGTTGTCGGTGATGAAACCCATATTATAGTTGTCGGTAATCTGCTGTACCTCTTCATTACCCTTGGCGATAAGCTCGGCCTTCTCCTTAGGAATAATAATATCGTCGAGGTTGAACGACAGACCAGCCAGATAAGCCATGCGGTAACCCAGGTTCTTGATACCATCGAGGAACTCGCAAGCCTCGGCGAAACCTACGTTCTTAATAACGTCGGCAATGATGTCGCGCAGACTCTTCTTAGAGATGACCTTATTAACAAAGCCTACCTCCTTAGGAACGATGCCATTCACGATGACACGACCTACAGAGGTCTCTACCTGATGACGAACCTTGATGCCATCCACCACGTCGTCGACCATCACTTTTACCTGGGCGTGCAGGTCGCACTTACCCTCGTTATGGGCAATGATAGCCTCCTCAGGACCGTAGAATGAGAGTCCCTCACCCTTGGCACCTGGACGAATCTTGGTGATATAGTACAGACCGAGCACCATATCCTGTGAAGGAACGGTGATAGGTGCACCATTGGCTGGATTCAGAATGTTATGGCTCTGGAGCATCAGCAGCTGAGCCTCGAGGATAGCCTCATTTGACAAGGGGAGGTGAACAGCCATCTGGTCACCGTCGAAGTCGGCGTTGAACGCGGTACATGCCAGTGGGTGCAGCTGAATAGCCTTACCCTCGATGAGCTTAGGCTGGAAGGCCTGAATACCCAGACGGTGCAGTGTTGGTGCACGGTTCAGCAGTACGGGATGTCCCTTCATGACGTTCTCCAAGATGTCCCAGATAACTGGCTCACGACGGTCAACGATCTTCTTTGCGCTCTTCACGGTCTTCACGATGCCGCGCTCAATGAGCTTACGGATGATGAATGGCTTGTAGAGCTCGGCAGCCATCAGTTTAGGCAGACCGCACTCACCCATCTTCAACTCAGGACCTACGACGATAACCGAACGGGCTGAGTAGTCCACACGCTTACCGAGCAAGTTCTGACGGAAACGACCCTGCTTACCCTTCAGTGAGTCAGAGAGTGACTTCAAAGGACGGTTGCTGTCGCTCTTCACAGCACTTGACTTACGGCTGTTGTCGA
>Ga0256405_10005391_pt1 | contig 22175 bp, 20 predicted proteins | sample RumenRJG_02DNA_FD_189096 | JGI IMG/M metagenome (GOLD analysis project Ga0256405, IMG submission 189096) | Bovine rumen microbial communities from Lethbridge, Alberta, Canada - RJG_02 | ecosystem: Host-associated > Mammals > Digestive system > Stomach > Rumen | place: Canada: Alberta... | reverse complement strand
ACCAAGACAACAGGAAACGCCAGCAGTTGGCCGCGTTCTACTATGCCAACATCAATAACCCATTGATCACACTGCCCAAGCGTATCGATGACGAGAACAATGTCTATCATCAGTTCCCCATCTTCTGCGAAAGGCGTGACGAACTGCAGCAGTTCCTTGCCGACCAGGGCGTCCAAACGTTGATTCACTATCCGATACCACCCCATAAGCAGGAATGTTACAAGGCGTGGAACCATCGCAGCTATCCCATTACAGAGCGCATTCATGCCCAGGAGTTGTCAATCCCGATGAGTCAGGTGGTTACCCATCAAGAGGCAGAAACGATAGTTGGGGTACTTAATAAGTTTAGTTGATCAAATGGAACTCTCAATTATAACTATCAATTACAATAATAAAACATATAAGAAATAATGAACAATAATATAACGGTAACTACTCCGTTGCTCCCAGACCTTGATGAGTTCAATGGCATGCTCAAGGAAATATGGGCGAGTAAATGGGTGACTAACATGGGACAGTTCCATGTCCAATTGGAAAAGGCATTATGTGAGTATTTGAAGGTGCCTTATATTAGCTTGTTTACTAATGGTACGCTACCATTGTTGACTGCTTTACAGGCTTTGAATATAACAGGAGAAGTAATTACCACGCCATATAGTTTTGTGGCTACAACTCATAGCATTTGGTGGAATGGTTGTCGTCCTGTATTTGTGGACATCGAGGAAGATACTTGTGGCATTGACCCAGATAAGATAGAGGCAGCTATTACTCCAAAGACTTCAGCCATCATGCCAGTACATTGTTATGGCAAGCCGGTGAAGATGAAACGTATTCAGGAGATTGCTGATAAATATGGTTTGAAGGTTATTTATGATGCAGCCCATGCATTTGGTGTCGAAGTAGATGGTAAGAGTGTACTGAACGCAGGTGATATGAGTACACTGAGTTTCCATGCCACCAAGGTTTATAATACTCTTGAAGGTGGTGCTTTGGTAATGCATGATGAGCAGACCAAGAAGCGTATTGATTATTTGAAGAACTTTGGCTTTGCGGGAGAAACTGAAGTGGTAGCACCAGGAATCAATAGCAAGGTTGATGAAGTTCGTTGTGCTTATGGCTTGCTGAATTTGAAACAGGTTGATACGGCCATAGCCAATCGCCAGAAAGTGGCACAGAAATATCGTGAGGCCTTGCATAATGTTCCTGGCATCCGTTTCATTGATGACATGCCTAAAGTACGTCACAATTATAGCTATTTCCCCATCTTTATCAATGCAGAGGAATATGGCAAAACGAGAGATGAACTTTATTTCCAGATGAGAGAAAAAAATATACTAGGTCGCAGATACTTCTATCCTCTGATTAGCACTTTTAGCACTTATCGTAGTTTGCCTTCTGCTGCAAAAGAGAACTTACCAGTGGCAACTAAGATTGCAAATGAGGTTATATGCTTGCCGATGCACCATGAGTTGAGTGAGAGTGATATTGAACGGATACTCAAATGTGTTATCAAATAGGCCATTCTATATTTATAATACTGATTTAAAAAGGTTATTAATATGCGTTTCCTTATTACCGCTATAGGATCAATGTCTGCAGAATGTGCTATTAGACAGCTAAAAGAGGAGGGACATTATGTCGTTGGGTGTGATATTTATCCTGGGGAGTGGCATTATGAGACTAAATTGTGTGATTCGTTCTATCGCGCTCCTTTTGCAACTAAAGAGGATGAATATGTTCATTTCCTTATGGATATTTGTAAAACAGAGCAACTAAGTTTTATTATTCCGCTTACGGATTTGGAAATTGATGTAATTGATCGTAACCGTTTTGACTTTGAGAAGTCCGGTATTATACTATGTATGCAAAGTGCAAAAGTTTTGAAAATTGTTAGGAATAAATATGCACTCAATAAAGCTTTTTTAGGTGATGTAAATGTCCCATCAATTAAAACTTGCTTATTGACCGAATTATCAGATGAATTTCCTTTCCCTTGTATAGCAAAACCATACAACGGACGAAGTAGTGAGGGCTTATTGAGAAATGCAACAAGAGAACAAGTTTTGGCCATAGATAATAAATCCGTATATATCATTCAAGAACAATTGGAAGGTAATGTCTTTACGGTTGATTATGTTAGGAATGCCAAAAGTGGAAATGATGCTTCTGTTTCAAGACAAGAATTGCTCAGAACAAAAAATGGAGCAGGGCTAACGGTGCGCACATGTAATGATAAGGTATTGCTTCAGTTGGTATCTCATATCGGAAATACGCTAAATATCAACGGATGTGTGAATATGGAGTTTATATTTAGCAATGGTAATTATTATTTGATAGATATTAACCCGCGTTTTTCAGCAGGTGTGGCCTTCTCTGTTGTTTCTGGCTATAATATGATTCTGAACCATATACGCTGTTTTGCAAATGAAGATATTGATCAACCCATCTCTATTGAAGAGCGTATAATTATCAAGAAGTATGAAGAAGTGTTTGCATGAAGGGCACTATTTATGATATCATTAAACCAATTTCAGCTTGAAGAGATTTATTATTTTGATATTGGTTATGGCTTTTATGGTGGAATCTCTAATAAACCTCAATGAGAAGGTTTACTGAAAATTGCTGATTTAAATGAGTATTGTTTCCTTAATAGAAATCTGTTTTAGTGGTTATGAAGCTATAACAAGCTAAGACTTTTTTCAGTATTACATGATATAATCTATTGAGTAATGTTTGATTTACCTCAGTTCTTTTTAAAAGTTGAATGTGCAACATTTAACCATGCTCCATATATTGTTGAAACAATGAATGGTTTTTGCATGCAAGAAACCAATTTCCCTTTTGTTTGTGTTATTATTGATGATGCAAGTAATGATGGAGAACAACAGGTAATTAATCAATATCTTCAGGAGAATTTTGATAGTTTGAATGTCAGCAAAGATTATGAGATTTCAACAGATGATTATAATTTGAAGATAGGAAGAAACAGAACTAATGATAATTGTTATTTTGCTGTCTATTTCTTAAAATACAATCATTATAGCATAAAAAAAGACAGGATGGCATATGATTTGAAAATCTTCAATGATGTAAAATACATAGCTACCTGTGAAGGTGATGATTATTGGACAGACCCTTTAAAATTGCAAAAACAAGTAGATTTTCTAGAGTCACATTCAGATTATGTTTTATGTTGTCATGAAACAAAGAGATATGATCAGGATTCTGGAAAGATGTATTATCAAAAACATGATGTGCTTAATCAATATCCTGAGGGTTATTCATTCGATAAGAAGTATAGTGGATGGCTGATTCAAACATTAACGAATGTTTTTAGAGCAGATTTTGAAGGGTATACAACATTCCTTGCAATGAAGAATCGATATGATATCATTTTTTACTATTTTATAGGAAAAGCGGGCAAATGCTTTCTAATGCCAGACATTATGAGCGTCTATAGAATACATAATGGGGGAATATGCTCTGGCTCAGACTTTATTTCGTTTTACATGACTTTATTAGGCGCGTACCAAGAGCTAAACGATATTGATAAATCACATGATGCTCAGACTCTCTTGAAAAATCAAATCCTGCATAATATTGGTAACTTAATATTTCTAAGAGGCTGGAAGGCTATTGCCACATCAGTAGAAGTTACGAAATCTTACGTTTCTAGATATGATTTTTTTGTATTCCTAATAAAGTTACATTATAATGGGGTTATACAAGTGGTAGGCAGTTTATATAATATTCTAAAGAATAAGGTTGTAAGAAATTCAATCACTACTTCATGATTAAGGCATTAATCAAACAAAATTAAAATGAACGCAATAGAATTTGATCACATAGGAAAGCAATATCGGTTAGGTTTAGTTTCCACAGGAACATTTAGTCACGATTTGAATCGTTGGTGGACGATGAATGTACGCCATAAAGAAGATCCTAACTTGAAAATAGGTGAAACTAATGACAGATCTCAAAAGGGTAATAGTAATTATGTTTGGGCTCTAAAAGACATCAATTTCAATGTAGAGCAAGGTGACGTTGTAGGTATTATCGGCAAAAATGGAGCAGGTAAGAGTACTTTATTAAAACTACTTTCCCGAGTTACTACTCCGACTATTGGTGAAATTCGTGCCAGAGGTCGTATAGCTTCTTTGTTAGAGGTTGGAACTGGCTTTCATCCTGAAATGACAGGGCGTGAGAACATCTATATGAATGGAGCCATTATGGGTATGACTAAGCAGGAGATAGCTCGTAAACTTGAAGAAATAATTGATTTTTCTGGATGTGAACGTTATATTGACACCCCTGTCAAACGCTATTCCTCTGGTATGACTGTCCGCTTGGGCTTTGCTATTGCAGCTCATTTGGAGCCTGAGATTCTTGTTGTAGATGAAGTTCTAGCGGTTGGTGATGCAGAGTTCCAGAAGAAGGCAATTGGCAAAATGCAGGATGTATCAAAAGGACAAGGGAGAACGGTACTATTTGTTAGTCACAATATGATGGCAATCAAGAGCCTGTGTAAACGAGGGGTGTTATTGGAAAATGGTCAATTAAAAGAATTTGGAGATGTTGATAAGATAGTTGCTCATTATTTGCGTGGTGACAGTGGTATAGAAAACTATAAAAAATGGGATACGCCTCAAATAAATAAAGAAGGATTTGAATTATTGGAAATCGGCATTAAAAAGAAGGATGCTGGTTATCTGGAAACGATGCGAGTTGATAATGAGTTAGAACTTCATATAAAATATCGTGTAACCAAACCTTATGAACAATTGCACATAACCTTTCACATGAAAAACGAGCAAGGGCAGAAGATGTTTTCATTTAGTGGCGATACAGAAGTGGGCTTAAAACATGATATAGGTGTCTATGAACAAACGTGCTGTTTCCCACCCAATTTCTTTAATTGGGGTAATTACTCTTTAGATTTATATGTGGTTAAAAATTTAAAATACCCATTTATTATTGATTATGATGTATTATCTTTCTCTCTGGCTATAAGAGAAGTGTCAATTGGCGGGGTTGTTGGAAAAGAACCAGGAGATATTACTCCTTCACATCTTTTTGATTACTCAAGAACGCTTATAGAATAAATTATGTATTCGAAAAAACATATAAAGAGAATCTTGATTATTAATAGCCACGGAAGAAGTGGGGGCTGTGTAATGCTTTCTTTATTATGCAAATTATTGGCAGATAGAGGGTATGACGCAAGACTAATGATATTTCCATATATTGATCCAATTAATCAATTTAGCAAAATTATAGTGTGGAGAGATTGGTTAAGATATCACCTGTATAACTGGATGAGAAACAAGATAAATCAACTTATGGATATTTTTCATTGTAATCGAAGACTTGATACATGGGATTTTTCATATGAGGTAGGTAAGGAGTGTAAGCAATATTTTAATCCGTTTTTCTCCAGAAGACATACATTGGTGATTTATCCAGAGGTTTTATATGGAAATTTTTTAGGAAGTCGATATGTAGTAAGATGGCTTCTTTATCACTATAGATATTCAGGAGATATGGAGGCATATAACAAAGAAGATTTGTTTATTTGCTATAGAAAAATATTTAACGATTGGAATCTTAATCCCAGCGGAATAGAAACTCCTTTAACTTATCTGGAACGTAATCGATTCCGACAATATAATTTTGGATTACGAAAAGATCATTGTTTCTTATTGAGGAAAGGACATTTTCGGGATGATCTTCCTGAAAAATTTGATGCCCCTGTTATTGATTTTGCGTCATCAGATGATGAAATCTGTCGAATGTTTAATGAGTATACCTTCTGTTATTTTTACGATACTCAAACGTTCTATACTACTTTTGCTGTTATATGTGGCTGTATTCCAATAGTGATTCCTGAATCTGGGAAATCGAGGAGTGATTATAGAAAAGAAAGTGATGGAATAGGGTATGGTATAGCATACGGAAATTCGAAGGAGGAGATTGAATTTGCCAGAAATACACGGGATAAAAGATTGGCAGAGTTGGATAAGATAAATCAAGATAATAACGAAAGCATTGAGAGATTTATAAATGCACTTCAGACAAAATATTTTTTAAAAAGGAACGGGATTTATTCCGAGTAAAAGATGAATATATCCATAGCAATATGCACCTATAATGGTGCGAGATTTGTAGAGGAACAGATCCTTTCTATTTTAAAGCAGGATTTGCCTGTAAGTGAAATCGTAGTTTGTGATGATGGTAGTAAGGATGATACAATGACAATTGTTAAAAATATCTCCTATCAATATCCCGAAATTAAATGGAATATTCAACAAAACAGTTCGAATATAGGCGTTGTAAAAAATTTCGAAAAGGCGATAAGGCTTTGCACCGGCGATATTATTTTTCTTTCGGATCAAGATGATATATGGTATCATAACAAGACCAAGGTGATGGTGGACTATTTTGTCTCTCATGATGATACGAATATATTGTTTACGGATGCTGATTTGGTTAATGAAAATGGGCAGCCGTTTTGTAAGTATACTCTGTTTGATGCAATATATCTTAAGCCATATATGTCATTATGGGACAATGGATTGATTTTTGAAATATTGAATGTATGGAATGTTGTAACAGGTGCAACTCTAGCATTTCGAAAATGTATAGTTGATGAATTCTTACCTTTTATAGATGGAGATAGAAAACTATTACATGACAATCAAATAGCTCTGGCAGGATGCAAAACAAATTCTATTGCTTTGATTAAAGATAGGTTAATAGGATATAGACAGCACTGTAACAATGTAATAGGTACAAGAAACCAAGCTTGGATATATAATGGAACAAAATGTCCCAATTTGTTAGCAATGATAGTTGAACCATTCAGAATAAAGGAATGTCTCAAAAAAAGGAAAAGTGAGAGAATTTCTTTTTATGAATTTCGCTATCATAATTATTCATCTATCATAGGAAAAGTAAAATTGACTCTTTCCATTTTCAAATATATAAAATTCTATAGAGATTATTGGGGGATTTTTTATGCTTCGGATATTTTATATGGAGTGTCCAATAAGCTAAGAGAAAGGCTTATCAATAAGAATTAAAATTGCGTATATGATATCGATAATAATATGCTCTCGGAATTCGCAATGCTCAGATAAATATACAGAGCATATCCATAATACTATAGGTAATATTCCATACGAAATAATCTGGATAGATAATTCTGATAATCAACGGAATATGTGTCAGGCATATAACTATGGGGTAAGTTTGGCAAAATATGACTATCTATGCTTTATGCATGAAGATATCGTTTTCCATTCAAAGGATTGGGGTAAAATGGCAATTGCAGCCATGTCTGATGATTCTGTAGGCATGTTAGGTGTTCAAGGTTGCGTATTCTTTTGTGAAAGTACAACTTATTGGACCAAATCTCTTTTTCGAAAAGCTCATATTGTTCAGGAGAAAAATGGGAAAAAGGAGAAAGTTTATGAGCAAGATTATCCATGTGGAAATGACGTGGTTGCTATTGATGGCCTATGGATGTTTATAAAGAAAGAATGTTTCGGAAAAGGACTTAAGTGGGATGAGGAGCACTTTCATCATTTTCATATGTACGATATGGATATGTCTATGCAAATGCTTCATCAGGGTTATAAAATAAGAGTTTTAGAGGATTTATGGATAGAACATTTGTCGTGGGGGAATTTTAATAAATATTTTTATGAAGACAATACAATTTTTCATGACAAATGGGATCCTTTCCTTCCGGTAGCTACCATTGAGGTGACAGATGAGGTAAGGGAATTAGCTCACAAGGCAGCTTTTAAAGAAATATGTCGGTTGGGCAAAGAGTATGCATTGTCAAAGAAGCGACTTTCAATGTGGCCATATAGAATTGCCACAAAAATCAGCCTTATGTTGGGAAAAGAGATATGGAAATAAACCGAATCCTTACCTGTCGTAATCTTGACCAGCGCTTTTTCTGGCAAATCGTTTTTGAATGGGAAGACGTTTTTGCCAAAGAAATGAATCTGCCTTTATGGGAAGAACCGCAGATAGCCAGGAATCCTCATGCTTTCCGCCTGCCCATACTTGGTGACATCGTTACAATGGGGAAAGGAAATATCTTTCGTTATGATATGAGTTCAGGGAATTACGATTTCTGGAATACGAAACGAGTCATTCCTTGTATCATTGACTTTATCACAGCAAAAGAGAAGATATCGGAGTTCGAATATGCGTATAGAAAACATCAGTTGGTGTTGATTTCTAGTTTAGAGGCATATGAAATGCTAAAGCAATACGATACGAGGCTCCAAATAGCCCATTTCCCTTTATCTTTGTCGGACAAATATAGAATTACACCTGTTACTAAGATAGAAAAAAAGTACGATTTAGTACTGATGGGACGACAGAATCCTGTATTGATGGAATTTGTTAATGAGTATGCTAAGAAGCATTCTGATTTTGTGTATGTATATAAACCAGAAACTGAAAAAGGTTTTAAGTATTACACTACAAGGGGTGATTTCGTGGGTAACATAGTTGATAGAAACCAATATATACAATTGACTCGTCAGGCTCGATGCTCACTTTATAGCACCCAATGTGTAGATGGTGGTCCTAGCTGGAGAAGAGGTTATAATCAGGTGACTCCACGTTTCTTGGAGATGGTGGCTTCAGGCTGTCATGTTATTGCCCGTTATAAAGAGAATCCAGATACGGACTATTATGAAATCAGTAAATTTGCTCCTATGTGTGATAGCTATACTGATTTTGAGAGGCAGATGGATAATGCGAGAGAAGAGGATGTGGATATGAAGATGTATGCTCATTATATGGATAAGCATTATACATCAGTAAGAGTCGCTCAATTAAGAGAAATATTAAAATCAATAGAATGAATCGGATAGCAATAATAGGAGCTGGAGTGTCTGGCTTAACCGTTGCACAGCTATTGAAAGAAAAGAATCAGGTTGTTGTCTATGAGAAGGACGATGTTCCTGGAGGCTTAATCAAATGCCGTCGGGTGGAGGGAAACTTGTTCCATTCTTGTGGAGGACATGTGTTTAATTCTAAATACAATCATGTGCTGGACTGGTTTTGGAGACGTTTCGACAGAGAACGTGAGTTCGTAAAAACCGAGAGAAACTCTGCTGTATTTATGGAAAATGGCTTACATGTTCCATACCCTATAGAGAATCACACCTATATGTTGCCAGATGATATGGTTAAGGGTATCGTCAGTGACCTGGTATTGATGTCTAAGCAAAACCAATCAGAGGCGTTAAATTTCGAGGAGTTCTTGATTAAACGATTCGGCAAGACACTGTATGATGCATATTTCCAGCCCTATAATCAAAAGATATGGCGCAGATCATTGGCTGACGTTCCCATTTCGTGGCTTGAAGGAAAGCTGCCGATGCCTACTGTCGAGGAAATAATCTATAACAACTTCAAGCAGGTTAAAGAGAAGGAGTTTGTTCATAGTACCTTTTGGTATGAGAAAGAGAATGGCTCTCAACTTATTGCAGACAGGTTGGCTGAAGGGTTAGATGTAAGACTGTCAGAGCCCATTGAACAACTGGTATATGATAATGGGAAATGGTGGGTAGGAAAAGACCAGGAATTGTATGATATCGTTGTTTTCTGTGGTAATATCAAATCATTACCACGAATCATCAAAGGTGTCTCTTTGGGTCAATACGCTACTCAGATAGATGTTTTGGAATCTCACGGAACGACATCAGTATTCTGTAAGATTGATAAGAATCCCTATAGTTGGATTTATCTGCCAAGTGAGGAATACGAGGCTCACCGTATTATTTGTACAGGTAATTTTGCTGCAAGCAATAATGCCGATGAAAATACAATGACAGGTACAGTAGAGTTCACAGATGAAATAAAGAAAGACGATATCATAGAGAATCTAGACAAAATGCCACTTCATCCTCAATATATCACTCATCAGTATAATCCTTATACATATCCGATACAAGATAATCATACCAGACAAATGATCAAGGATTTGAAAAAGGAATTGGCACCATCAAATTTCTTCTTTACCGGACGTTTTGCTGACTGGGAGTATTATAACATGGACGTGGCTATGGATGCTGCAATGAAGACGTGTAATCATATCAAGTAAATGGAAACGAAGAAAAAAGTATTTTTTCTCCTGTATTCAATGAATGTTGGTGGCGTAGAAAAGTCACTTGTCAATTTGTTGTCGATTCTCCCTCGTGAAAGGTATGATATTCATGTTGGACTTGTTCATCAAGAAGGTGGCTTGTTGGCGTATCTTCCATCAGATGTTGTTATTCATTCTATTTCCGATATTCAGGAGCATTGGAATGATTTGAAAAATCCGCCTCTTCAAACGATCAAAACCTATGCCCAAAAAGGGCAGTATATAAAAGTCCTTTTGGCATTGACTGCCTATTTGACTTGTAAGATTCAAGGGAGCTTCATGGGGTGGACACAATATTTATTGAAAGATACCAAGGGATTAAAAGAGACATTTGATCTTTCGGTTGCTTATGCTGGTCCTGCGTCCGATATTGATTACTATATCTGCCAAAAAGTGCAAGCAAAAAAGAAAATAGGATGGATACATTTTGATATCTCAAAAATTGGAGTAGACAGGAAGATGGTTCGACAACTATATGGTCATTATGAACGTATTTTTGTTGTTTCTGAAACTAGCAAGGCTATTTTTGATCAGATCTTTCCACAGTTTAAGGATAAGACAGAGGTATTCCATAATGTTGTATCATCTATACAGATAAAAGAACAAGCATCAATTGGAGAATCTTTTGAGGATGATTTCGATGGGAAACGAATCCTTACAGTGGGACGCATCTCTTCAGAAAAAGGACAGTTTATGGCTATTCAAGCTCTGAAGTCTCTGAAAGACAAAGGCTATCATATACGTTGGTATTTTATAGGCGATGGAAACGATATGGAGCATTGTAAAAACGAGGTGGAAAGATTAGGACTATCAGAAAATGTATTTTTCCTCGGTACAAAGACTAATCCATATGCTTATATGCGAGATTGTGACATTTATATGCAACCTTCGCGTCATGAAGGATTTTGCATAACATTGGCTGAGGCTTTGTGTTTTGGAAATCCTGTTGTGGCCACTGATTTTACAGGCGCATATGAACAGTTGAAGGATAAAAAGAATGGCTTTGTTGTGGGTATGAGTGCTAAGAATATTGCAGAAGGGATTGAAAAGGCTATTGCTGCCCCAATGAAAATATGTTCTCATAAAGTAGAAAACACAGATATTGACAAACTCCTGTCTCTTATATAATATGAGAAAAAAGGTATTATTTGTCATTGATTCTTTAGCTGGCGGTGGAGCAGAAAAGGTCCTTACTGTGCTTACTAAATACTTTAACTATGAGGAATACGAGGTGACAGTTTGTCCTATAGTCGATGAAGGTGTTTATCGTGAGGATGTAAAAAGGCAAGTAACACATTACAAGCCAATCATATCATATAAAGGTTCTTCACTCAGTCGATTGTGGAATCAAATTAAGTATAAATTGGTGTATTTTTATTTACCATTGGACTGGGTCTATAAGTGGTTTCTCCCCCAAGGAAATGATATCGAGATTGCATTTTGTGAGGGTTATGTTACTAAGTTGTTGGCTCATGCACATTCTAAAACTAAAAAAGTCGCATGGGTTCACACAGATTTAAATGATAACCCATGGCCGATAGAGTTAGGTGTATTCAATGATTCTGCAGAAGAGGGTGATGCATACAAACAATATGATAAGATTGTGTGTGTGTCAGAAACAGTTAACCATTCATTACGTAAATTATATGACTTAGGTGATAAAATTACCATGGTTTATAATCCGATAGATATTGAACAGATTTGTAATCACGCTGGTGAAAAACAAGATAACATAGAAACGGTTATCCGATTAATCAGTGTTGGTAGGCTAGTAAAACAAAAAGGGTACGATAGGTTATTGCGTGTTGTGAAGCGATTACATAAAGAAGGATATCCGGTCAATTTACTAATTCTAGGAGATGGCGATGAACGTCCTGCATTAGAAGCATACATAGGTAATAATGACATGGATTCATATGTCTCTTTGCCGGGATTTTCTACTAATCCCTACCGTCAGATAAAAGAATCAGATATCTTTGTCTGTTCATCGCGTGCAGAAGGATTTAGTCTTGTGATAGCTGAAGCAATGGCATTAGGTGTCCCTGTAGTCAGCACCTATTGTTCAGGACCTAATGAACTATTAGAAGAAGGTAAATGTGGTATGTTAGTAGATAATTCTGAAGATGGGCTGTATTTGGGATTAAAAGAAGCCTTGGCAAATATGGAACAAATGAATAAGTACATACCGTCTGCTCAAGATCGATTGCAAGACTTTGTTCCACAAAATATCATAAAAAAAATAGAATTACTCATTGGTTAAAGAGAATGAGGAAACGGATATTCATATCAATTCATTACATGGAGTTGGGCGGAGCAGAGATTAGTCTGATTGGATTATTGCAGGCTTTGGACTACTCTAAATACGAGGTGGACTTGTTTGTTCATCGCCATCAAGGTGAATTGATGCAATTTATTCCTAAAGAGGTGAATCTGTTGCCAGAGATAACATCCTATGCTTGCATTGAGAGCCCGATGACAGAGGCCATCCGAAAGGGGAAATTGAGTGTCGTTTGGGGACGTCTGAAGGCGAGATGGAGAGCAAAACAATATCAGCCTAAAGATGCCTCGTTGCCTCAATATGCTGTTTTTCAATATATTGCTCAGGAGGTTGAACCTTATTTGCCGTCATTGGGACAGTATGGTGACTATGATCTAGCTATCAGTTTCTTGCAGCCCCATAATTATGTATTGAGTAAGGTTAAAGCCAAGAAAAAAGCATGCTGGATTCATACGGATTATACAAAAGTAGAATTTGACGTAGATGCAGAATTGCCTGTTTGGTCTGCTTATGATTATGTTGTTAGCATCTCTACTGATGTCACAAAAACATTTCTGCAAGTATTTCCCTCTTTAAGAAGCAAGATAGTAGAGATGGAAAATATATTATCAGCAGAGCTTGTTCGAAAAAGAGCAGAAGAAATAGATGTCTCAAAAGAAATGCCTAGATACGATAAGAGAGTTAACGTATTATCTGTTGGACGTTTTTCAGAAGCTAAAAACTATGATAATGTACCAGATATCTGTCGACGTGTGCGAGAACAGAATATTGACCTATATTGGTATATCATTGGTTATGGTGATGAGACGTTGATGCGTCAGAAAATACGGGAAGCAGGGATGGAGGACTATGTTATTATTCTGGGAAAACGGATGAACCCATATCCCTATATGAAGGCTTGTGACATCTATGCTCAACCATCGCGTTATGAAGGGAAATCTGTTACTGTTCGAGAGGCACAGATGTTATGTAAACCAGTCATTATAACTAACTATGCAACATCACAAAGCCAGATACAAGATAGAGTTGATGGTGTAATTGTTCCTATGGATAATTGGGGATGTGCAAATGGTATAGCGGATTTTATTCAAAATAAAAAATTACAAGATTACATAGTGAAGAATCTTCAAACTCATGATTATGGGAATGTAGATGAGGTAAAAAAAATATATGATTTATTGTTTTAGTAAGCAGAAGATGACGATATGAAAAATATATCTATTTTAGTTCCATGCTATAATGAAGAAAAGTCATTGCCTTTATTTTATCCAGAAGTTAAAAAGGTAATTGACAGTGAGCATAATTATGAATGGGAAATTCTTTTTGTCAATGATGGAAGTAAAGATAATACGTTGTCAATTATTAAGGCTCTTCGTGCAGCAGATAATCAAATTTCATATGTAAATCTATCAAGAAATTTTGGAAAAGAAAAAGCTATGTTGGCTGGATTTGATTATGCTATTGGTGATTGTGTAATAATCATGGATGCAGATCTTCAAGATCCTCCAAGTCTTATTCCTGAAATGCTCCGCTATTGGGAACAAGGGTTTAAAGATGTTTATGCAAAACGTAAAAACAGGGGTAGGGAATCATGGATAAGAAAAAAGTTCTCTTTGTTGTTCTATAAGATTTTGTCTCATACCACCCGATTTGATGTTTTGCAAAACGTTGGTGACTTTCGACTACTTGACAGACAATGTGTAGAGGCTTTAAAAAGAATCCGAGAAACAGAAAGATATACTAAAGGTCTGTTTTGTTGGATTGGCTATGAAAAAAAAGAGATTACTTTTGATCGAAAAGATAGAATTGCTGGTAAGAGTAATTGGAATTTTTGGTCTTTATTTGATTTGGCAATAGAAGGAATAACGAGTTTTACAACAGCTCCATTACGTATTGCAACTATTGGTGGAGTCTTCATTGCGCTAGTTGCATTTATTTTCATGTTGTATTATATTGGAAAAACTCTTTTGTATGGTGATCCTGTACAAGGATTCACGACTTTGGTATCTATCTTACTTTTTATGAGTGGTGTGATATTATTGGCAATAGGGGTTTTGGGAGAATATGTTGGACGAATTTTTAATGAAACAAAAAATCGCCCTACATATTTAGCAAGTGAGTACAATGAAAGGATTATAGTATAAACAAGGTAATAATAATGAATAGGCTACTTCTATCAAGTAATGAAGTGATATCTCGTGCTATTTCCTTTAGTTTGATTGGAATATTGGTTGTTAGCATTATATCATTCTTTATTTGTAATATTGTAATGATGCTATCATATCCGGAGATTTTTTCTTATGTTGAATGGATATGGTTAATTCCTGCAATCATTTTAGTGTGGATTAATATGAGGGTGGGGAAGAATTTGATAGTTAATAATGTTTGTCATATCTCCCCCAATGTTGTAGGCTTTTTATTCTGTAACATGTCATTCATTACCGTGTTGTTAACCTATGATACAAAACCATCAAGTGATTGGCAGTTTGTTTGGAATGCTGCGAATGAGATGGTAAATGGGACGTTTACAGATGGATTGGAACGAGGTGCGTATATGCATGAAATACCTTATCAATTGGGATTCGCATTTGTGGAGTCTCTTGTAATACGATTATTTGGTTCCTCATATTGGATATTTAAATTGTTTAACCTTCTGTTGATGAATTTTATAACATGGTCAACATATCATTTTTCTTTGCGCAAAGCATCTCTTGACGTGGCAAGGTTTGCATATGTTAGTTCATGTATGTTCTTGTGTTATATAATGACAGTTGGTCAATTTACAAACCATCAATTAGGTTTTGTTTTGTTATATCTTTCTTTATGGTTATTTGAAAAGAACATGTTTTTGACATGTTGCTGTGCTGGGATTTCAGCTGCTTGTCTTAATTTTGTTCGACCAATGGGAATTATGATAGTAGCTTCGGTACTTTTTTATACTATTTATATTCTTCTAAATGACTTGAATAAAAGAAAAGCTATTTGGAACTTTATCGGTTTCTATTTATGTTATTATTTGTTCCTTTTATTATTTGATTTATTGTTATTAGGAATGAATTATACAGATGATTATGTTAGTCGTTCAACAAGGAATATGTATCATAAAATATCTTATACTACATACGATAGTAAAATAGATGGGAGGATTGCAGATTATAATTACGATTATGATGCATACAATAAAGCTTATAAAGAGGAACTTGTTGACATGGTGATTAATCATCCTAAAGAAATTGCTGTTAATGTGACGAATAAAATGATTCGCTATTTGGGGATGTTGGATTACTTATTTGAAATGACATATGATCACGACGAAACTGTTTGGAAAAAATATCCTATAAAAGCTTTTTATTCGATTCAATGGTTTCAGTATGTCATCTTTTTAACTATTGCATTATATGGCTTTATTGAATATCGTAAATCAAATAGAATAGATTTGTATCAAATATTTTTCGTTGGTAACACATTCGTTTATTTCTTTGTAGAGGCATTCTCTTCATATAGATTTGTTAATTATTTCTATATTCTTTTTTTGGTAGGGTTCGGTATGAATGAATTATATAAGAAGAGATTTCGCGGACTTGGGGATGTTTTTGAAATAATACATTTAAAATTGTGAAGGAGATGATTCGCAAATGATTCCGAAGATAATACATTACTGTTGGTTTGGGCGAAATCCGTTGCCAACTTCTGCACATAGATGCATAGATAGTTGGCGAAAGTTCCTTCCTGATTACGAGATAAAGGAGTGGAATGAGGATAACTTTGATGTGAATAGCATTCCATATACCCAGCAGGCATACGAGGCAAAGAAATATGCTTTTGTAAGCGATTATGCCCGTTTTTGGATTCTATATCATGAAGGTGGTCTTTATTTCGATACGGATGTGGAGATTATTGCCAATTTGGATGAGATTATTGCACGTGGTCCATTTATGGGTATTGAACAAGGGGCTTCATTTGATGGTAAGCCGATGGTGGCACCTGGATTAGGACTGGGTGTAGAGGCTGGTCATCCATTTTATCAGAGGATGCTTAAAACTTATGATAGTCAGCGCTTTATAAATACAGATGGTTCTCATAACAATATGACGATAGTATCTTATACAACCAAGGAATTGTATGCTTATGGTATGAAACCATCAGAAGATATACAGGAAGTGGAAGGTATATGGATATATCCTGCAGATTATTTCTGTCCAATGGATTCTACTACGGGAATTATCACGAAGACTCCAAGGACGGTTGCTATTCATCATTATGATTGTTCATGGATGAATCATAACTCGTTGAGTTTTAGAATCCATCAACTAAAAAACTTCATATATAGAATGATAGGGCAGAAGAATGCCCTAAAAATAAACCAATTATTGCATTGAATCTATATTAATCATGCTAGAATTTGCTCCCTATTATTTCACTATATATATGGCCATCGTCATCATCCTAACACTATTCCAGTATAGTATGATGCAATCATGTCAAGGCTATTCGGTATTATATAGATATGACGATTATATGCCGATAGTCCTTCTTTCTGTTTTTCTTATTCTGTTTTTGGGCTTTCGTCCTATTTCTGTTTTATTTGGCGATACTGTTAATTATAATTCGACATATATCCAATTACAGACAGATGGAACGTTTAATTCGGCTGGTTCAACAGATGTCGGAGGAGATTGGCTTTTTTATACCTTTATGGCATTATGTTCTCAAGTAATAGACATCCATTTTTTCTTTGTCATCATCATGTTTCTATACATCATATTGATGTTTCGGGGATGTTGGAAATTTGATAAGAGACATGGAGCAACGTTGATGTTGTTTTGTGTTGGTGCTTTCTCCTTTTTTGGGTATGCTATCAATGGTATTCGTAATGGTGTTGCATGTAGTTTTGTTATATTGGCCTTGGCAGGTGTGTGTAAGGGAGAACGTTTTTGGCCGATTGTATTATCATTTATTGCTATCAGTTGTCATAAGTCCACGGCATTGCCACTTGCATGCATGTTCTTTACCTATTTTGTCAGGAATCCCAAATATATGTATTTGGCGTGGTTTGGTGCTATAATGGTAAGTCTTGTATTTGGAGAAACCATCGGAAATTTATTTTCGTTGATTAATTATGATGAGCGACTTGCTCAGAATATGCAAAGTGGTGAAGATGTTGAGGAGGAGTGGGGCCAAATAATGGAAAATCGTTTTCGATGGGATTTCTTGTTATACAGTTCTATGCCTATTTTGATAGGCGCCTATACTCTTTTTGTTCGAAAGATATATAACAATACTTACCTGATTTTGCTCGGTACATATATGTATGCTAACTCTTTTTGGATACTGGTGATTAGAGGATTGTTTTCCAATCGCTTTGCTTATCTATCATGGTTTATTTATCCAATAGTATTGGCTTATCCAATCCTCAATTTACCTGTTTTTGAAAAAAATCATAGTCTAAAAGCCTCATGGATTCTTTTGGCTCATTTGGGCTTTACCATAACTATGTGGATGTTTGGAAAATTATGACAACTATGCATGTAAATAAAGAATGCGTATTAACTATATTTACACCAGCCTATAATCGGGCTCATACTATAGGTCGAACTTACAGAAGTCTTTGTCGTCAGACGTCTAAAGACTTCGAGTGGTTAATAATAGATGATGGTTCTACGGACAATACGCGCCAACTTGTGGAGGGATGGATTTTAGAAGGAGTAATATCAATCCGTTATATTTATCAGAAAAACCAAGGAATGCATGGAGCTCATAATACGGCATACAAAAATATCAATACAGAGCTAAATACATGTATTGATTCTGATGACTGGATGCCTGATGATGCGGTAGAGAAAATAGTTTCATTTTGGAAGAAATATGGATCAAAAAGAGTAGCCGGTATAGTGGGACTAGATGCTACTATTGAAGGTAATATTATTGGAAGCGTATTCCCTTCAGAGTTAAAAGAAACCACTCTTAGTGGTTTTTATAAACAAGGGGGGCGTGGCGATAAGAAATTGGTTTATCGTACCGATATTATTCAACAATATCCCGAATATCCACGATTTAAAGATGAACGTTATTTTAGTTTGGGGTATAAATATTTGTTGATAGATCAGGATTATCGACTACTTACAATTAATGAAGTTTTAGTTGTTGTAGATTATCAAATGGATGGTTCTAGTTATGGAATGTATAGACAATATTGGAATAACCCATTGGGATTCATGTTTTTACGAAAGGAACATATGAAATACTACATAGGTTGGAGTGAGAGATTTCGCTCATGCATTCATTATGTTTCACATTGTTTACGAGCTAGAAGACTGAAAGAATTGTTTCTAAATCCTTGCCCATTTTTAACTTTATTATCTATATTGCCAGGGGTTGTGTTGTATTTGGTGACAAAATATAAAGTAACACATTCCCAAGTAATGTCTTTCTCTAAATAGTATTTGCTTCAAAATGGAACAAAAATATGATAATCCAATAAGAGTGTTGGAGGTCTTTGGAAAGATGAATCGTGGCGGAGCAGAAACCATGATGATGAATTTGTATCGTAAGATGGATAAATCCTGTATTCAGTTGGATTTTATGGTGCATACTGATGATTGTTGCCAATTTGATGATGAAATAGTGAAAATGGGAGGGAGAATTTATCGTGTTCCGCGGTTTAAAGTTTATAACTTCTTTTCATATCGTAGGGCATGGCGCCTGTTTTATAAGGAACACCCTGAACACCAAATCATTCATGGACATATGGGAGCAACTGCAGCTATTTATCTTCATGAAGCAAATAAAGTGGGGCGTTTTACAATTGCCCATTCACATTCTGCTGAGAGTCCAAAGAAATGTTTGCATGATTATTTATATGCCATATTTTCAATGCCAACTCGATATGTAGCAAAGTTTTTTATGGGGTGTTCTACGGAAGCAGGTATTGCTCGATTCGGAAAAAGGATAGTTAGTAGCAATCAATATACAAATTTCCCTAATGCTATTAATCTTAAAGATTTTACATATGATTTAAATGTACGAAATATGGGAAGGGAGAAATTAGGAATCTCTAACAATAGTTTAGTGTTCGTCCATGTAGGAAGGGTAACTATCCAAAAAAATCCATTTATGTTATATCAAATATTTAAAGAAATTGTCAGACAGGACTCTGATGCAATCTGTTTGTGGGTTGGTACTGGAGAATTAGAAGATTTATTTCGCCAGAAAATAGAAACAGAACATCTTCAGGATAGGATTTGGATGACTGGAGTTAGAGATGATATACCAACATTGTTAATGTTGGCTGACTGTTTTTTGTTCCCGTCTTTATGGGAAGGCTTGCCTGTCAGCGTAATTGAGGCTCAAGCGTCAGGTCTCCCTTGTGTAATATCCGATACAATATCAAAAGAAGTGGAAATCACCAGTTATATCGAATGGGAAAATCTTTCAGAACGACCTGCAGATTGGGCTTTTAAATGCCTAACATTAGCAAAAAATAATAGGGGAAAACGTAATTCTCCTATTGAAGACATACGAAAAGGAGGGTATGACATTGAAGATAGTGTAAAGTGGATGACAAATTTTTATTTTTCTCATCAAAAAGGAAATGATTATGTTTAGTACGAAAAGTATATATATGAAAATGTGTCGTGAATCTGGGATGTTACATGTACTAACAGAGGAAGAACGTATCCAATTGCAGGCACATTTAAGAAAAATGTATGTTGATATAGAATCTGTATGTAATAAATATGGCTTGACAGTAATGGTTGCATATGGTAGTTTGTTAGGGGCTTTACGGCATGGAGGGTTTATTCCATGGGATGATGATTTGGATTTGTATATGCCACGTGAAGATTATGACAAATTTATAAAGATATACTCCAACAATCTGCCGGATAATTATATTGTTTATGCACCCGGTAGTATAAATGGTCCAATATATAATTTCGCCAAGGTTATTGACAAAAATACGAGCTTTGTTTTTCCTGGCAACGAGAATTTAAAACACTATAAAGGAATTTTTGTAGACATTTTCCCGATAGAGTCTATAAATGAGAAATTCCCCCTTTTAAATAAGGCAAAGAGTATTCTTGCCAAGGCAATAATTTATATCGGTGGGTCAGTTTTACAATATGAAATGAAATCTAAAATTTATCGCAAACTTATGTCAGGGAATGCTACAGCTCTTTTTAATTACTGGTTTCGACAATTCTTAGGTTTTGTGTTTTCGGTTAAGAATAGTCAATGGTGGCAGAACTATTTTGATGGTTTCTGTCAGTATAAAAAAAAGACAGGATTTCTTCATGATCCGTCGGGTTTTTATTCATGGACACCTATGTCTCAGGATATTTTTCTTCCCGTAAAGCGAGTGAAGTTTGATAATATCGAAGTTAATATTCCTAATAATCCAAATCATTTGTTGGAGCGGGAATATGGAGACTGGCATTATATTCCAAAACCAGATGAGCGGACAGAACATTTTGTTATTGAACTAAAGTTCCGAGTCTGAATTGTATATTTTTTATTTGGCTTATTTATTATTAATGAAACAAAAGATAATACGTGCATGTACTATATCATTGTCCTTCATTTTCTTGGAGAGTTTGCTAGCAAAACTCCAAGAGAAATACGAAGTGATTCTGCTGTCGTCTCCTGGACCAGAATTGGATGCGATGGAAAGGAAATATGGCGTCCAGGGGAAACGTGTTCTGATGGAGCGACATATATCACCCATTCATGATGTAGTATCATTATGGCATCTGATTCAGACCTTTTTAAAAGAAAGACCAACGATGGTGCATTCTATGACTCCCAAAGCAGGACTGTTGTGTATGATAGCAGCTTGGTTGACAAGAGTGCCTGTGAGAGTGCATACATTTACAGGATTAGTGTTCCCAACTGCAACAGGATTGAAACGTAAGATATTGATGTTGACAGATGCCATCACATGTGCTTGTGCTACTCACGTGATTCCAGAAGGAAAGGGTGTCATGATGGATCTACAGAACAATGGAATTACGAAGAAACCAATGAAGGTCTTAGGATATGGCAATGTGAAGGGTATAGATTTGACTCATTATTCTCGTAGACCAGAAGTGATGGAGTTGGCTCTGAAGTTGAAGAAGGAGGGAGTATTTACCTTTGTGTTTGTAGGACGCATTGCCAGAGATAAAGGAATCAATGAGCTTTGCAAGGCAATGAGTAAATTGTCTGGTTTTGCTCCTGTTAGACTGTTGTTGGTGGGCTGGAATGAAGACAGTCAGGACCCAATATCACAGGAGGCAAAGGATTTGATAACGAATAATCCTGCCATAGAGTATGTTGGACCGAAGTGTGGAGAAGATCTGTTGGCCTATTATGCCGCAGCTGATTGTTACGTGTTTCCTAGCTATCGAGAGGGATTTCCCAATACTGTATTGGAAGCAGGGGCTATGGGATTACCATGTATAGTAACAGACATAAATGGTTCTCGTGAGATCATTGTTGAGGGAGAGAATGGTGTCATCATCCCACCGAGAGATGAAGAGGCTCTTTTTCAGGCGATGTTAGAAATGATAAGGAATAAGCAAAACCGTGAATATATGGCAGGTAAGGCTAGGGATATGATAGCCTCTCGTTTTGAACAGAGCTTCGTCCAAAATTGTTTGATGGAGTTCTACGAGGATATTTTGAAACTTAATAAATAATAAATGTTATATACAATAGCGCACTTTTTTAGAGATAAAATGGGGTGGTTGT
>Ga0256405_10005390_pt1 | contig 22199 bp, 16 predicted proteins | sample RumenRJG_02DNA_FD_189096 | JGI IMG/M metagenome (GOLD analysis project Ga0256405, IMG submission 189096) | Bovine rumen microbial communities from Lethbridge, Alberta, Canada - RJG_02 | ecosystem: Host-associated > Mammals > Digestive system > Stomach > Rumen | place: Canada: Alberta... | reverse complement strand
GCAGGGCAGAACGGTGCTGGTCATAGCGCACCGGCTTTCCACCGTACGCAACGCGGACGAAATCATTGTGCTGGAAAAAGGTCAGATTATTGAGCGCGGCACCCACGCGCAGCTGCTTGAGGCGCGCGGCAGGTACTACAAGCTGTATACCGGGGCGTTCGAGCTGGACTAGCGGTGCAGGTGTTGTACCTGGCAGCGGCAAAACTTAATTTCCGCAGACTGACCGTTCCGGCCGTAGAAGACTTTCCGACCGTACCATGAACCGGTATACTATAGGTATGGATCAGTGGATTGAACAGGAAAAGGAAGCGGATATCCTTGCGGGGCTCAATGATGAGCAGCGGCAGGCAGTGACTGCTACGGAAGGCTTTGTGCGCGTCATAGCGGGAGCTGGCAGCGGCAAAACGCGGGCTCTAAGCTGCCGATTTGCATATCTGGTGAACCAGATCGGCATTCTGCCGTCGCATATCCTCTGCGTGACATTTACTAATAAAGCCGCCAATGAAATGCGCAGCCGTATACGCCGTCTTACCGGCGACAACGACACGGGCTATATCTCCACGTTCCACGGTTTCTGCGTAAGCGTACTGCAGGAAGATTCCAATGCGGTGTCATATCCAAAAAGCTTTATGGTGCTGGACAACGCTGACATCGATGCCATGCTGCAGATCATCTATGAGGAGCGTAACCTTACGCTGCGGCAGATGACGTTCAGCGATGCACGGGACATGATAGAGATACAGAAGCTGTTCAAGCGCCCTGCGTATTATGAGGATATGATCGCCATGAGCCTGGAGGAGCTGCACCGCAAATATCTGGCCGCAGAGACTCCTGCGGATATTATCTTCTACGGCTACCTGTATCAGGAAAAAAAGTGTTTTGCGCTTGACTATAATGACCTGTTGAAATTCGTGCTCTATATTTTCCATACGAATGCGGATATCTGCCGGAAATGGCAGGAACGGCTGGAATATATTATGATCGATGAATTCCAGGACATAGATTTTATTCAGTATGAGCTCATGAAGGAGCTGTGCGGCTACCATCGTAACCTGTTCATTGTGGGCGACCCTGACCAGACCATCTATACATGGCGCGGCGCGGACGTCAAATACCTGCTTGAATTTGATACGGAATTTCCCGGCACTCAGACGATTATGATGAACCGTAATTACCGCTCTGTGCCCGGTATCCTTGCCTGTGCCAACAGCCTGATCAGCGCAAACCGCCGGCGCATAAAAAAAGATCTGATTGCAGTACGGCAGGCCCAGGAGACGCCTGCGGCGGTGTACTGCCACTGCAAGACCGCTGAGGAAGAGGCGGAATACATTGCCGACCGTACACAGGCCCTTATACAGGCCGGCGTACACCCGGGCGACATTGCAGTACTGTTCCGCGCGCATTATATCAGCCGCACCATTGAGGAATGTTTTCAAAAGCGTAAGATAGCCTATACGCTGTTTTCCGGCCTGCCGTTCTTTGAGCGCAGGGAAATAAAGGACAGCCTGTGCTACCTGCGTATGATAGCGTATAAGGATGATCTGTCTTTTTTACGCGTGGTGAATGTACCCAAGCGTAACGTAGGTGAAAAGCGCATAGCTGCATTAAAGGCGTATGCGGCGCAGCACGGCGGCACGCTCTATGCGGCGCTCAAGGCGTGCGCGGACGACGAGTTGTTTGCGTCAACCGGAGCGCGCGGCTTTATTGAGCTGGTAGAATCATTCGCCGGTACCTGCCACGACATGCAGATAACCGAGCTGTTCAGCCGGCTGATGGACCGCAGCGGCTATGAGCGCGCGCTGCGCACGGAAGGCAGTCAGGAGCGGCTGGATAACCTTGCCGAGCTTAAGCAGGCTGTTCATGCATATGAAGTGTCCTGCGGCGAAGAAGCACGGCTTGAGGATTTTCTGGCCCATGCCGCGCTCTTTACCAACGCAGATGCGGGTACTACGCGGGATGCGGTGCGTATGATGACCGTGCATGGCGCCAAAGGTCTTGAATTTCCGGTGGTGTTCATTGCGGGCATGAGCGAGAATATGTTTCCGAGCAAAAAGACCGATTCTGTGGCAGCTATGGAGGAAGAACGCCGGCTTGCGTTCGTGGCTTTTACGCGCGCCCGCGACCTGCTGTATCTGACGGACTCCGAGTCGGGTGCGGCTGCGCCCGGCTTCGGCTTCCGCTATCCGTCGCGCTTTGTATTTGACGTGGAAAAAAGCCTGCTGCATTACGAGCACGAGCTGCCGGAATCCCTGCTCAGCCGATGCCGGCGGTATATTGCAGGCGCTGACGCCGCGCTTGAAAAACTGTCCGCGCTTGCGGATCTTGCGCAGGGCGACCGGGTGCGCCATGCCATTATGGGTACCGGCACCATCATGGCGGTGGACGGAGTGAAGCATCTGTATACGATTGCCTTTGACGGAATCTCTACGCCGCGCATCATGGGATTTAAGGCGCCGCTTGAAAAGCTTACGTAATGTAACCTTCGTATCATTGGTATTGTTTTACTTTGACACTTTTCGTCAAAATGTATTGCAAAAAAATTGGACACATGTTATAGTTTCTCCTGCCGAGGATAACAGCAGCGCACTGAGTGCCCTGTATCCTGCACGGATTTTCTATCAGGAGAGATACGATGAAACTTGTTTCCAGAATTATCATTGGTACGGCCGCATTTGCTGCCGCAGTTTCTGTTTTTGCAGGCGGCGTTGATACTAAATCAAATCTGAGCACGGGGTACCTGCGTAATCCCAGCCGCAATACGGAGCATGAGCGCCCGGAAGCGGTTCTGTACAATATTGCGGGAACCGGCTGGATGGACAACGGTCTGTACTTTGACGTGGGAAACCAGTTTGTTTTTAAGACTTACTCCGATGATTTTAACGGCAAGACGTACGAGGACAACAAGAACGTGCTGCTGTATCCTAATGCCGAGATTGTCTTTAAGGCAGACCGGCTGGCAGTGTTCGGCGGTTTTGACGTTGCGGGCGGCGGCGGACAGCTGAGCTACAACGACGGTACGGGCGCAACCTGGGGCCTGCTGTATAAACTGGCTGCGAAGAAGATAGGTGCTTCCGATGCGTTGAAGAATAAGGTGGCTGCGGGGCTGAATGAAAAGGGTATTACTTCAGCAAATCCGGACTATGCCACACTGCTTACTAATGCTGTTTCGGAACAGGCAAAGACGCTTGCTACTGCAATTGCTGACAATCATTCACTTGACGTATATTCCGTAACTTACGGCTTTATCTTCGGCGGCGCCTATAAGGTGCTGGACAACCTGTCTGTGTCCGCGGCGGCGCGCGTGCTGTACGGTCACCAGACGCTTGAGCTTAAATGCGCAAACAGCTATTTTAAGCAGTTCAACGGCGGCAGCGACCGCGTGCGCGCCGAGTCCTTCGGCGCAGGTCTGGGCGGCATTTTCGGCGTGCAGTGGCAGCCGGTGTACGATCTGGACGTAGTGGTGCAGTACAAAACGCTGACCAAGCTTAAGATGAAGTACACGACGCTTGACGGTACGCTTGCGGCTACGGTGCTTCAGGCTGAGGAAGGCGATAAATTCAACAACGACATGCCGCCCGAGCTGAACCTTGGCGTTGGCTACCGCGTGCTTGATCCCGTGTATGTGAGCGCAAGCTTCAACTGGTACTTCAACAGCCAGGCCACCATCACCAATACGGTGGGCGCCACGAACTACGACTATAATGATTCCTGGGAATGTGCGCTCGGCGTTGACTGGGCGGTGAACGAAAAGCTTACGGCAAGCCTGGGCGGCCTGTACAGTAAATCAGGTGCCACTAAGACCGACAACAATATTTTTGCCCCCGTGCTGGATAACATGGCGGTGGGTACCGGCGTAGAGGTTAAGCCTATGGACCGGCTCACGCTTACTGCCGGCATGCTGTATACCAAGTACTTTACAAAGGGCTATGAAAACAGCGGTATCAGCCTTGATCTGAACAAAAAAGTTCTGATGTTCAGCATCGGCGCAGCGTTCAAAGCGCTGTAGTCCTGTACAGCGGCAGTATACAACACGTTGAAGAAGCGCACTCCGGATGGTTCCGGGTGCGCTTTTTTTATATACAGCCGCCGTCAGACCTGTAAACTTGTCGGCCTGAGCGATAACAAAGTTATGGAACAGGTCAATTATACCGATACTGATACTATATGACTGTAAAAAAAATCAGATGTCTGAGCCGCGTCCTGAGGACTGTTTCTCTGTGTGCAGGGGCTGTCCTGCTCACGGCGGGCTGCGGCCGAAAAATACCGGAAATGACGCTTGAGGAAATTGAAAGCTACCGTAACAGCGGGAACTCTGAAATAATTTCCCGTACGGTGAGCAAGCCGTGGCACGATGAGCCCATGGAACCTGGTACCGTGGGCGGCTCCTGGTATACCTGTCTGAGCGGAGATCCCAAAAGTTTTAATGCGCTTATTGCGGAACGTGACGGCACCACATACGGTATCGTATCTATGATGACCGAAAGTCTGTTCGATTATAACCGCTACACCAAAAAGTGGGTCGGCCGCGCCGCGGAGTCATGGCGTGTGGTTTCCAATGATGACGGTTCGCTTGACGTTTATATTACGCTGCGGGACAATCTGTACTGGTCATTCTACAGCTCAGACCGGCAGGTACCGGTCACCTCTGATGATATTATCTTCTGGTATAACGAGATAGAAGGCAATGAAGAATTCAGAAGCTCAGCGTATTCTTCCCATGTCATGACGATGCCAGACGGTTCAACCGCACCGATAACGGTACACAAGGTTGACGACAAGACATTCTATTACCATTATCCGATGGTCACCGCCGAGCCTGAATTATTCTGCAACAACGATCTGAAGCCGTCGTTCGTGTATAAAGGCGCGCTTGAGCGCGGCGGCGTGCAGGGTGTCAAAGACCTGTACTCCGTGGCCAGCGATCCGCGTACCATCCCGTCCTGCGGCCAGTGGTTCCTGACTGAATATACGCCCGGTCAGCGGCTTGTGTTCAAACGCAATCCGCATTATTGGGAAATGGACTCCAAGGGCACTACGTTGCCGTACCGGTCTGAAGTGATCGCGCAGCTTGGTACCGATCAGAATACTCAGTACCTGCTGTTCCGTCAGGGCAAGCTTGAAAGCTTTTCCCCGCGGCCGGAAGAGCTTGAGGAAGTGGTGAATAATCAGGACAATGCGCAGAATCCGTATACCGTGTACAATGCGCAGGGAAGCCTCGGCGCTCCGATGTGGACATTCAATCAGAATCCGCAGAACAGCAGCAAGCCGTACTACCGTTGGTTTACGGACAAATATTTCCGGCAGGCTATGAGCTGCCTGCTGAACCGTGACCGCATTATCCGTCAGACATACCGCGGGCTTGCGGAGTCAAAGTACTCGCTGTTCCCGGCGGCAAATAAATACTACAATCCCGATATTATCCTGCAGTACCGGTTCAGCCATGAGCAGGCCCGCCGGCTGCTTGAAAAGTCGGGCTTTACAAAGCGCAGCGACGGCTTTTTGTACGACAAGGAAGGCATAAAAGTGGAATTCGATATTTCCATACCTTCCGGGTATTCTGCGTACAATGATATGGCTCAGATTCTTATGGATGACCTTGCGGCGGAAGGAATCACGCTGAATGTCCGCCAGACGGATTTTCAGAAGCTGGTGGAGCAGGCAACCACCACCTATGACTGGCAGAGCCTGATAATCGTACTTGGCGGCGGACAGATATGGGCCGCACAGGGCTCGAATACCTGGCCGTCGAATGGAAATATGCACATATGGAACCCGCTGCAGAAAACGCCCGCCACTGAATGGGAGGCCCGCATTGACGATCTGTACCATGCAGGCTGCACTACGGTGGACGAAACCGCAGGCAAAAAGATCTGGGATGAATTCCAGTCCATCATCCTTGAAGAATGTCCGTTTGTGTTTTTAGTGAGCACCCGCTCATTTGTTGCGCTGCGCAATGTGTGGGATCAGACTAATTATTATTATGACAACATGAACGGCTCAAAAACTGACTATATCTATGCTGCGCAATGAGCGCGGGGCGGGAGGTTATACAGTGAATCAAAAAGTTGCTGAGGTTCAAAGAACGCTGCTGCGTGCGCTGCGTATACCGCTGATTCCATGGCGGCTGTTCCAGAAAAAAATGCCGCTTTTGTCGTTTATCATCAAGCGGGTATGCACGATGACCGTCATGCTGTTTTTTCTGGGATTCGCACTGTTCGGGCTTATTGCGCTGGCGCCCGGTGACATTGTTGATCAGATGATGCAGCAGCAGATTATGGCCGGCTCCGGTCCGCAGGAAGGAGGAGCCCGCAGCGGTCAGGAAAAAAATATATATTCCGAGGAACAGCTTGCGCAGCTGCGGGCGGAACTCGGCATTGATCAGCCGTTCTATGTACAGTATATGCACTGGCTGGAGCGCGTGATCATCAAACATGATCTGGGCACCAGTCTGGTGTCGCGTGCGCCGGTCGGTTTTCTGCTTCGTACGCGCATGATCAACTCCCTCATACTGAACCTGATTTCGCTGGTATGTATAACTACGCTTTCTTTTCTGCTCGGCGTGTATTTTTCCAGTAAAGTGGGCACCCGCATTGATGTGGCGGCTACGTTCTTTGCGCTGTTCTTCCATGCATTCCCGGGTATTCTGCTGCTTATTCTGCTGCAGCTCGGCGCTTCTTTTACCGGTCTGTTTCCGGTAACCGGCTATCCTGATTTTCCGTTCAGTTCCGCGCCCCGGCAGTTTGTGTTCAGCTACCTGCATCATGTGTTCCTGCCGCTGCTGGCGGCATTCCTCGGCGGCGCGGGCAGCACCATGCGTATGATCCGCGCCACCATGCTTGACCAGATGGGTATGCCGTATATCATGGCGCTTAAGGGACGCGGCATCAGCGGCCGCAGAATTTATCTGAACCATGCGTTCCGCAACACGCTGAACCCGTATATTACGGGCAGCGCGAACCTGCTGGCAAGCCTGTTCGGCGGATCGTTTATCCTTGAGATTATCTTTTCCTATCCGGGTGTAGGACGGCTCATGTATGAGGCCCTGCTGCAGCAGGATATAAATCTGGTACTTGCGAACAGCATGTTCATTTCGTTTCTGGGGCTGACCGGCATGGTCATTTCTGATATCCTGCTTGCGTTTGTGGATCCTCGTATCCGCTACGGAAAGCAGTAGGGGGCGGCACCGATGAAAAAGTTCTTGCAATACCTGCGGACACAGCCCGTGGCTCTGATTTCCGTTATACTCATCGTGCTGCTGTACATCATGATGTTCGGCGCGGAGTTTTTTGCTCCGTACCGCAGCACTACATCGTTTGAGGACGATACGTTCCATCCGGCGAACATAGAGATTACGTCGCAGGGGCTTATGGTACGGGAATACCGCGTGCTGGATCCCGTGACCTGGCAGTATGCCAAGGTAAAGGGACTGTATCATCCGCTGCGCTTTTTTGTGCACGGGTACGAATACCGTCTGTTCAAGCTCATTCCGTGCGACATCCATCTGTTCGGCACAGAGCCTGATCCGCGTACCGGCGAAGCTTATCCCGTGTTTCTTATGGGGGCCGACAATCTGGGGCGCGATTTGTTCAGCCGCATTGTATACGGCAGCCGTATTTCGCTCACCATAGGATTCGTTGCTTCCGCCGTTTCGCTTGTGCTGGCCATTTTGATCGGCGGCATAGCCGGATACTACAGCGGGCTTACGGACTGGTCGCTCATGCGGCTGGCGGAATTCTTTATGCTTATACCGTCCCTGTACTTGATACTGTTTCTGCGCTCGCTCATGAACATGACCATGGACAGCGGCTCCGCATATATGCTCATCACGCTTATTCTGGCGCTGGTCGGATGGCCGGGATTTGCCCGTACGATACGCGGTATTGTCCATGCGTACAAGCGTGAGGAATTTGTACTGGACGCGGCGCTGGAAGGAATACCGTCCACCGTGATTATCTTCCGCCACATTATTCCTCAGATTTCCAGTCTGCTCATCGTGAGCGTGACGCTGAGCATTCCCGGATTTATCATGAGTGAAACGACGCTTTCATACATCGGACTCGGTATCAGCGACCCGGCGGTCAGCTGGGGCTCCCTGATCAGCCGCGATATTTCTACGCTGAACAACCTGCGCAATTATCCGTGGCTGCTCATACCGGTATGGTTCCTGCTGCTGATTACACTGTCGTTCAACTTTGTGGGAGACACGCTGCGGGATTTCTTTGATCCCTATCATGCGGTGTTCCGCGGACATGGCGAAAACCGTGCGAAGCAGGAGCGGCGCAAGGCTGAAGGCGTTTCATCCGGCCATGCGGCGCCTGTGGTGGGCATGTACAACAGTCTGCTGTCCATACGTGACCTGAAGGTAACGTTCAGTGTGTTCCGCGGCAGTTCCCGTACGGAAATACATGCGGTGCGCGGCGTGTCCTTGGATATGAACCGCGGTCAGGTGCTCGGAATCGTGGGCGAATCAGGCAGCGGCAAGTCTGTGACCACCTCGGCGATTCCGGGACTGCTGCCGGAAAACGCATCGGTATCAGGCAGCATTTTTTACTGCGGCATGGACCTTACGTCGCTTACGCCCCGTGAAATCCATCTGTTCCGCGGCCGCAAGATCGGACTGGTGTTTCAGGAACCGGGCCGTTCCTTTGATCCGCTGCAGTCTATCGGAAGCGTATTTTGGGAAACATACCGGAACATCGATCCTAAGATTACAAAGAACGAAGCCTATGACAAGGCGGAAAAGCTGCTGACCGAAGTGGGCCTGCCTGATTCGAGAAGCAGACTCATAAGCTATCCGCATCAGTTCTCCGGCGGTCAGCTTCAGCGTATCGGTATTGCCCTTGCGCTGGCGCAGGGCTGTGAGCTGCTGATTGCCGATGAGCCGACTACGGCGCTGGACGTGACGATCCAGGCTCAGATCGTGTCGCTGCTGCTTGATTTGAAAAAGAGCAGGGGTCTTTCGATTATTTTTATCAGCCACAATATTGATCTGGTGTCGCGGATTTCTGATCGCATTGTGGTCATGTACGGCGGACTTATTATGGAGCAGGGCACCAGAGAGCAGATTATGGAGCACCCGCGCCATCCTTATACGCGTGCGCTGCTTGAGGCTACTCCTCAGTTCGGAAGCCATTATACGGATGGTCCGCTGCGCTCCATTCCCGGAAAAGTAAGCGATCCGGCCTCCCCTGAGCCGGGCTGTCCGTTTGCTCCGCGGTGCGCCTTTATGAAAGATGCGTGCTGTACTCCGGGATTTACATGCTACAAAATGCAGGAGGCACAGAATGAACATGACTGATACGGACAGGCAGAATACGGATCTTGCGCTGGTGCCGGTGAATGACCCGCTCGTACAGGTGGAGCATCTGTCCAAGCATTTTGCCCTTGAAGCCGGATTTTTTTCGAAAGTTGACCGCAGCGTCTATGCCGTCAATGACGTGTCTTTTTCTGTATACCGCGGTCAGACGTACGGACTGGTAGGAGAATCAGGCTGCGGTAAGACGACCACGGCCCGTATGATCGTGGGAATGTATACACCCAATGAAGGCCGCGTGCTGTACAGCGGCACGCTGCCGCCGGTAATGCACGGAGGTATCGTGCGTCCCGGTGCTGCGGCGGTTATGGGTACAAGATTTAAGGATATCGGCCGCATCCGGTCGTTCCAGATGCGTGTGTACCGGGAAAAGATTAAATATATTTTCCAGGATCCGGCCCGGTCGCTTAACCCGCGTATGAAAGTGTATGATGTGCTTACGGCGGCGCTGCGGTATTCGTCTCAGTGGAAAGGCGAAAAAGATGCCGCCGCCCGCGCTGCGGCTATCATAGAAGAAGTAGGGCTTACTGCCGCGGATCTTGAGCGGCATCCTTCTGAGTTTTCCGGCGGACAGCGTCAGCGTATTTCTATAGCCCGCGGGCTTATCATGCAGCCGGAGCTGCTTATCTGCGATGAAGTGGTGTCTGCGCTGGATGTGTCCATTCAGGGGCAGATATTGAACCTGCTGCAGGATATCCGCGCCAAACGGAACCTGAGCTTTGTGTTCATTGCCCATGACCTGAAAGTGTCCTGCTGGTTCTGCGATGTTATCGGCGTGATGTACCGCGGCATGCTTGTGGAGGAGGCGCCCGCCGCCAGCCTGTACAAAGATGCGCTGCATCCCTACACCAAGCTGCTGTTTGACGGTGCGAAGGGCACTGCCGCCGTGAGCTCGGTGGAGGTGAAGACAACGTTCGTACAGGAAAACAGCTGTCCGTTTGCCCATCGGTGTCCTCTTGCCGATGACACCTGCCGTACCGTATGCCCTGAGCTTACTGAGCGCTCTCCGGGGCATAAAGTGCGCTGCCATAAGGCGTAGCGCATGCGGTGCCTGCAAGCACCACGGCGGCCGGCTGTTCCAGCCTGCCGCTACTCGTCCAGAATGCTGCCGTCGCGGCCTATAGTGATTACCTGCCACGGAATGAATTTGCCGCTTGCCTGCAGCGCCTGAACTGCGGCGCGCTCAATGCCGCCGCAGCAGGGCACGTCCATGCGCACTATGGTGACGCTCTTTATTGTATTGTTCCTGATGATTTCTGTAAGTTTTTCCGTATAGTCGCCTTCGTCCAGCTTGGGACAGCCGATGGCGGTGATGCGGTTTTTTATGAACTTCTGGTGAAAATCCGCGAAGGCGTAGGCTGTGCAGTCCGCCGCTATAAGCAGATGCGCGTTTTCATAGAACGGTGCCTGCACGGGCAGCAGCTTTATCTGTACCGGCCACTGGCGCAGCTGTGACGGACGGCTGATGCTGGTTTCTGCCGTTGCGGGCATGTCTGATGAAGCTCCGGCCTGTACAGGACGCAGCATCTGTGCCCTGCTGCCGGGACAGCCTGACGGCATGTGCTGTGCGGCCGGACTGAGCGCGTGTGCCTGGCTGCCGGGACATGAGCCTGCGGTAGCGGCTGTTCCTGCTGCCTGCCGCTGTTTGTGTAGTTCTACTGCTTTTTCGTCATAAGCTGCGGCCTCGCGCTCAACGAATGTGATCGCCTCCTGCGGGCAGTGGGGCAGGCAGTCCCCGAAACCGTCGCAGTAATCATCCCTGATAAGCTGTGCCTTGCCGTCTTTGATTTCAATGGCACCTTCATGGCATGCCTGCGCGCACAGGCCGCAGCCGTTACATTTGTCCTGATCGATTTGTATGATTTTGCGTTTCATCTGTATACTCCCCCGGCATATGCCGTTCTCTGGTGGTCTGTAGGTTACGTATACAGTATATAAGACTGAGAAACACTATGCTGTTGGAATAACAACGGTTTAGAACGTTTATGAATACGGCTAAGCTTTTACCGCCGGGGCACTGCCGTTTTCGGCAAGGGATTTTTTCCAGTTATGGATATAGGTTTCATAGGCGGCGATTTCTGCGGAAATCATTTCATCGCGGAGCGGGCCACGGCCTTCCCAGTCATCACCTTCAATATGATATAAAGCCTGCAGCGTGCCTTCCAGCATTTCTACCGTAAGGTTTGGATCCTGCTGTCTCCGGCGCTCAATGCCGCGCAGCTCCTCTTCGTAGATTTCCGTGTATTTATCATCCATAATCTGCTTTGCAGGAATCATATAACCTCCGGGCAAGCCCTGCATACCATACCATGGAAAGGGCGTGTCAGGCAATGAGGGGGGGACGCCGCGCTGTTGTAAAACATTGTTGGACTTTTGAAGAAATCTATAGTATATTTAAAGACAGTATGGGAAAAGATAAAGTAAATACAGAACAAGTTTTGGAACAAAGTTTTCGTGAGCTGTGTATGCTTGTTGCCGAATCTGATGATCCGGATTTTATTTATGATTTCTTTGTGTGCCTGTTTACGCCTGCCGAGCGCAAGGATTTTGCGAACCGCTGGCTGTTAGTAAAGGAAATGGATAAAGGAACCACTCAGCGTGAGATTGCCAGCATGTTCGGCATGTCGTTGTGTAAGATTACGCGCGGATCCAAAGAACTGAACAAGCCGGACAGCGCATTCAGAAAAATGCTTGCCCGGCTTGCAGCTAAAAATACTTCAACTGAATCGTAGCGGCAGCATCTGCTACTGCCCCTGCTGCTGCAGAACGATCTGCTTTAGCAGATCGGCGATATCTTTGTGCTGCCAGTTTTCTGCAATATCGCGGGCAGTCTGTCCCGCGATATTTTTTGCCTGCACGTCAATACCGCTTTCCAGTATCAGGCGTACATTGTCGGCCGTACCCAGCCGTGCGGCATAGTGAAGCAGATTGTTTCCTTTAATATCTGTTTTGTTCGCCGCATACCGCGCGATCATACGCAGCAGGTCGGTGTTCTTGTTTGCAAACGCAATGGTAACCGGACTGGTTCCGTTTTTGTCGCTCGTTGTAAACGGATTTGCACCTGCCTGCAGAAGTGTTTCTGCGGTCTGCATCTGGTTCGACTCTGCGGCAATGTACAACGGTGTTTCGCCGTTTGCATTGCGGCTGTCAAACGGATAGCCTTCTTCCGTAAAATGCTGCAGCAGGCTCTGCGCTGCCTTTTCTTTTACGGCAATGTGCATGAACGTGTTGCCGTCCGAATCCGTCATGTTGTGATCGGTTGCTGTAAGAATGTTTGCAACGTCATTGCCCTGCGGCAGCGCGTATGAGAACGGTGTCCTGCCGTTTTTATCTCTTGTGAGGGGATTCGCGCCTGCGTTGCGGATAACCTTGATAATGTCAGTATTGCCCGTGCGGACAGCCTCATGATAGGCGTTCTGTCCGTTTACTTCCTGCAGGTGCGGGTTGGCGCCTGCCGCAAGCATGGTGTTCACTACCTGTATATTCTGGCTGCGGATGGCATTGATCAGAATCGTCTTGCCCTGTACGTCCGCGGAATCAGGATTTGCACCGTTTGAAAGCAGCAGATCCACCATGTCCTTTTTTCCGCTCAGCGCAGCTTCTGCAAGCGGGCTTGTGCCGTCCGAATTCTGAGCGTCAACATCGATTCCCAGATTCAGCAGCTGCTGTGCCGCGGCCACCGCGTTCCAGCGTACTGCGGTATGCAGCGGAGAGCTGCCCATGGTGTCGCGTACCTGTATGCTTGCGCCGCGCTTTACGAGCGTGTTGATGATAAGCGGATCGTTCGATTTTGCCGCATTGAACAGCGGAGTTTCTCCGTTTCCGTTCACGTCATCGGGGCGGCAGCCTTTGTCCAGCAGTGTGATGACTGACTTTTCAAGCTGCCATTCTGCGGCATAATGCAGAACGGTATTGCCGTTGCCGTCGGTCGCTGAAAGTGTGGATGAGGTAAGCAGCCATTCCGTAAGCGATTCGCCGCCGGTCAGCGCAAGGCGCAGCGGTGAGTAGTTGCTTGTGTTCGCCGTAAAAATATCTGCATGCTCTGCAAGCAGCAGAGAGCCTGCATCAAGCCGTCTCATTTCAACGGCAAGGTACAGCGGTGTGTTGCCTTCGCTGTTGCGGCTGTTCACGTCAGGATGCAGCGACAATATATAGGATATGGATTCGATCGGTGCATCGTTGAGGATGGCGTTATGCAGCGGCGTATTTCCTGCCGAGTCATGGGTATTGACGGTCTGCGCCGTAACGACTTCCGGAAGCCGTCCTTCAGGATCTGCAAGCGCGAGCAGCAGCGGCGTTACGCCGTTTTCATCCTGTACATAGATATCCGCATTGTGCTCTACATAGAACCGTACATGATCCAGATTGTTCAGCTCTGCGGCAAGAATCAGCGGTGTAACGCCCTGCTTGTTGCGTGCGTTGATGTTCGCGCCGGAGTCGAGCAGTGTCTGCAGTACCTGCGTTGAAGCGCCTGTCATGGTGGCTATGTGCAGTACGGTGTCACCGTAGGTGTCGGCTGCGGTGGTGTCTGCACCGCTGGCAAGCAATGTTTTATAGGTGTCGTTCTGCTGTTCTTTAGGTATGATAAGCAGCAGCGGCGTTTTACCCAGAGAATCCTGTATGTTCGTGCGGGCTCCGTAGTTGAGCAGCAGCTGTGTGATAGGCACGTTTCCGTAGCGTACCGCACAGTGCAGCGGTGTGGCGCCGGTAATGTCCTTTGCGGAGGTTGAAGCTCCGTTTTCCAGCAGATACTGCGCTATGCCGTTGTGGCCGGCTGATATGGCTATATGGAGTGAAGTCTGGCCATCATCGAACCGCATGGACAGGTTGCGCGTGAGCACGGAATTTTCAAAATATTCATAGTCGCCGGGAACCGGTTCCGCACCTGCTTTGAGCAGTGCGGCGGCAATACCGGCCGATACTACCTGATCAGAGTCTTTCAGCGCAAGCGCAAGCGGCGTATTGCCGTCATTGTCGGGCTCATCGAGCAGCACGTTCTTTGCGATGCACTGGTTTACAGCCTGGCTGTTGCGGCTTTTTACAAAATAGTGGACGATATTCTGTCCGTTTTCATCATGCATCCGGGCAGTGACGTCGGTTATCATAATATCGCTGAAAATCGCGCTCTGGCCCACCGCGTTTTCAAGGGCAGTTCTGCCGTTGCCATCCTTTGCAAAAATATCGCTGCCGTTCTGAATGAGCACGCGGGCAGACTCAAGGCTCGTGAATTTTATGGCAGTATGCAGCGGAGTTTCGCTCTGATAGTTTTTTAAGGACGGGTCAGCGCCCTTCAGAATAAAAAACTGTACAAGGTCGGCATTGTTTTTCTTTGCCGCAATATGAAGAACTGTATTGCCTTCTTCATCGGTACCGGAGATATCGCCTTTTGTTTCAAAAAGCTGCCGAACCTGATCATACTGGTCGTTCTTCAGCAGCGTAATGGCAGTATCTTCCGTTTGTTGAACTGCAGCTATTGCCGCTCCGTCCGGGGTTTTGTTAGAGGCACAGCCGGTAAAAACAGAGATGCCGGTAAAAAATGCAAGCGCGGAATACGCTGCTGCCTGAACAAAGTGTTTTTTCATGATAACTCCTACATGTACATTATCGATGAAAAAACAGCGATGTATTACGGGAATCTCAGGCAGAAGCCGAAAAAATCAACATACCTCACTGCGGATTCGCAGTGCAGCAGGGAATAAACCCCGCCGTACGAATCAGTTTTCAGCGTGCGGCTGCTCCATATCGGCCGGTACGACCGAACAGCTTGCACAGATGCCCCAGATGTTGGTCTGTATTTTCTGTGTAATGAATCCTTCCGGAAGAAACGTGCAGCATTTAGAATGTGCGTTCTGTATGCCGCGGGAGTTTTCCGGGGCAAAGACGTCATAGACGCTGCCGCAGCGGATGCACTTAAAATGCAGGTGCGGACGTATATCGGCGTCATAGCGTACTTTGTCCTCTTCTATCTGAATGGACTGTACCAGTCCGTGGTCGGCAAATGCCTTGAGCGTATTGTAGACGGTAGTCTTTGAAAGAGTGGGATACTCAGGTGAAAGCGCGGTATAAATCATATCTACCGTGGGATGAACCGGATGCTCGTACAAGTATTCATAGATTGCCGTACGCTGCACGGAAGGCCTGAGCCCCGCCTCGGCGATTTTAAGATAACTGTTGTCTGACATAATCCCTTCCCGTGCCGGACCTTCGGAATGGAACAGAAGGCCCGGCATTCCCGCACGGATGTGCGGGAATATAGGCTTCCTCGAAAACGGACATCTACGATGTTGACATCTTCGATGTTGGAAGTTTTTCGTGGTTCTCTATACTATTATATTCTGCGGGCCCTTATTTAAAGTAGCGGGCGAGCAGGCCTTTAAATCCTGCGCCGTGGCGGGCTTCGTCTTTTGCCATCTCATGCACGGAGTCATGGATCGCATCATAGCCGAGCTTTTTGGCCAGCTTTGCAAGCTCCAGCTTGCCTACGCAGGCACCTGCCTCTGCATCGGCGCGCATCTGCACGTTCTTTTCGGTGGAGTTCGTCAGTACGTCACCGAGCATTTCCGCAAAACGTGATGCATGATCGGCCTCTTCAAATGCATAGCGTTTGAATGCCTCTGCGATCTCAGGATATCCTTCGCGGTCAGCCTGACGTGACATGGCAAGGTACATACCCACTTCGGAGCATTCACCGTTAAAATTGTCTTTGAGTCCCTGAACAACCTCGGGATCAAGTCCCTTGGCAATTCCCACTTCATGCTCGCAGGCAAATCCTTCAGTCGCCTTTTTTTCCTCAAACTTGTCTGAGGATGCATGGCACTGAGGACATTCATCAGGCGCATTGTCTCCGGTATAGACATAGCCGCAAACTTTACATACCCACTGCTTCATAGTGTTCTCCTTGTGTATACTGTATTTTGTATTGTACATAATATTGTACTGATTACAATATTATATATATACCTACTTCATGCAGTTGTCAAGCTTTTTTTGCGGCGGTTCAAATTGCGCGTTGTGCCTCCTCCGTAAAAAAGGTATGATTGTACTGTGTACATACGGAAGTCATATAGATGAGTTTTTAAGGTACATATGGTTTCGTCGAAAAACCTGCTTTTGTGGATTTTTCAACGAAGCCGGCGAGTTTTAATTCCTGAAAATAGCAGGAATTGAAACATCGCATTTTCAAAGATACCTCGAAAAAGGACATCTTCGATGTTTGGCATCGCTGATGCTTGGCATCTTTGATGCTTGGCATCGCTGATGCTTGAAGTTTTTCGAGGTTCCCATATACGTATAAGGAGATACCGTTATGAAGCTTTGTATACGACCCCATGATATCGGAACGAACACCACTGCTGCGGAGCTGGGACGCAAAATCCATGAGCTTGGATTCTACGGCGTGCAGCTTGCCATTGCCAAGGCTATAAAGGGGCAGAACGGTGCGCCCGGAACGCTTACACCCCAGGTCATACAGGAAATCCGCTCCGGATTTAACGATAACGGCGTGGAAATTCCTATTCTCGGCGCCTATTTTAATCCGGTACATTCAAATAAAGCGGTTGTTACCGCCGGTCAGGCTAAGTTTGCCGACCATCTGGCAAAAGCAAAAGAATTCGGTGCGCTGTATGTAGCCAGCGAAACCGGAAGCTACAATGATGAGCCGTGGACGTATAATCCGCGGAACCAGACGGAGGAGGCGTTTGCCGAAGTGACCGGCGTGTTTGCTCCGCTTGCAGATGCGGCGCGGCAGGCCGGCAGCTTTTTGTCAGCGGAGGGCGCATGGCATCACTGCATCTACTGTCCTAAGCAGATGCAGCGGTTCCTGAAAGAACTCGACAACGGCTTTGTGCGTACTACGGTTGATCTGTTCAATTACTTGTGCATAGACAATTATGAGCGCCGTTATGATATTTTCCATGAGTGCCTTGATTTGTTCGGCGATAAAATCGTGATTTTCCATATAAAGGATTTTGTTCCTGAGAACGGTGAGCTTGTGGAAGTCGGTCTGGGTAAAGGCATTATGGGTTGGGATAAGCTGCTGCCGGAAATCCGCCGCGAGCTTCCTGACGCGCTGCTTGTCTTTGAGGGAGTGCATGATCTGCAGGAAAGCCTTACGTACTGGGCATCTCTGTAGGTGAGTCAAATCGTATACTACTGTATCGTCTGCCGTAAAAAAAATGTTGTATATGCCGTAAAGTATGCTATACTGATGGCATGAAAAATTTTGAGTTTTATACACCCACCCGTGTAATTTTCGGGCGGGACACAGAAACGAAGGTCGGTGAGCTTATACAGGAGTATGGCTGTCGTAAGGTGCTTGTACATTTCGGCGGGCAGTCTGCCAAAAAGTCAGGTCTGCTTGACCGTGTGTACGCTTCACTGAAAGAACATTCGGTGGACTACATTTCTTTAGGCGGCGCACAGCCGAATCCGCTGCTTTCACTCGTAGAAAAAGGAATTGCCCTGTGTAAGGCTGAGGGCGTGGACTTTATCCTTGCGGTGGGCGGCGGCTCTGTCATAGATTCCTCCAAGGCCATTGCCTACGGTCTTGCCAATGATTTTCCTGTATGGAATATCTACGGCAGAATTTCTGCGCCCAAAGCCTGCGCTCCTGTGGGATGTATCGTTACCATTGCGGCAGCCGGCAGCGAGATGAGCGATTCTTCTGTCATTACAAATGATCTGGACGGCAACCAGAAGCGCGGCTTCAGCAGCAACCTGTGCCGGCCCAAGTTTGCCATCATGAATCCCGAGCTGACCTACAGCCTGCCTGCGTACCAGACTGCAAGCGGCTGTACGGACATTATCATGCATACGCTGGAGCGGTGGTTTACCGCTCATACTGACAATTCTGAGCTGATCGACGGTATTGCGGTGTCAGTTATTAAAACTGTTATCCATAATGCGCCGATCCTGCTTAAAGATCCGCACAACTATAATGCCCGTGCTGAGGTTATGTGGGCGGGCAGCCTGTCTCATAACGGAACCACCGGCCCGGTGGGTGACGGTGACTGGGGTTCGCATCAGCTTGAGCACGAGCTCGGCGGCATGTTCAATGTGACTCATGGCGCAGGACTTGCTGCCGTATGGCCTGCGTGGGCTCATTACGTGTACAAGGACAATATCACGCGGTTTGCGCAGCTTGCCGAGCGCGTGTTCGGTGTTTCTTTGGACGGCGGACAGGAGCATGCCGCGCTTGAGGGTATCCGGCTTATGACAGAATTCTTTGCTTCAATAAATATGCCGGTAACGCTCACACAGCTGGGACTGAATCTGAGCGATGAGCAGTGCGAGACGCTTGCCTATAACTGTACATGGAAAAAAACGCGCACGATCGGTGCGGTTAAAAAGCTGGGGCTTGAGGATATCGCCGCCATCTATAAGGCTGCCCGGTAGCTGCGGCCTGCTGCCGCCGCGCTGGTACGGATATGGGTATTTTTTTCGAAAAAACAGGACATACAGGTATCTGTCTGCATACCGGTCTACAATACGGAGCGTAAGCTGCTGCGCTGCCTTGAAAGTGCAGCGTCACAGCGGCTTGACGGTCTGGAGCTGGTGGTGGTAGATGACTGCAGTCCCGGTACCGATGATACCGGACGTACCTGCGCGCAGCTGGTAAAGCAGTTCCGGCGTACAACGCATGTTCCCGTTACATACGTCAGGCATTCGTCAAACAAGGGAGTGCTCGAAGCACGGCGAACGGCGGTGCTTGAATCGCACGGCCGTTCGATAGCCATGCTTGACAGCGATGATATGTTTCTTGACAGCGCGCTCAGCGCGCTGTACCGCCGGGCTGATGAAACCGGTGCGGATATTGTACAGGGCGGCATGGAGGTGTGGTGCGGCGATGAACCTGACGATGTGCTGTGCCTGCGTGCCGCGCGGATACAGCAGACGGCGAACCGCATGTATGACGGCGTGCTTGACGGCGATCAGATATTCAAAGGCTTTTTAGTGGAGTCGAACCAGATCGGTTTTGTGACAGGCAAGCTGATCAGCCGGGAGCTGTACCTGCAGGCTTTTTCCCAGATTCCTCCGTTGTACTGCGTCATGGCAGACGACCTGCTGCTGTACTTTTTTATTTCTTATTATGCCGCGCGGTATGCGTCCGTACCGTGTGCGGTGATACGTTACGACATAACGGAAGGCATTTCGTCCGCCTCGGCCATTACGGACTTGCACCGGTGGGAGCAGGTGTGCTCTGCCTCAGGTGTGTTCACAGTGCTGTATTCATGGCTGAAGGACATGCAGCAGGCCGGCGGCAGCCCTGTACTGACTCAGCAGGAACGCGCTGCGCTTGACTGTCAGTGCCGCTCATATCTGCTCAATAACCTGCAGCAGCTGCAGAAGTATGTAGTGCCGGAGCTGCAGGATCAGGCGCATGAACTGCTGTGCAGCTACTGGGGCGCTGATTTTGTGCAGAAAGTGGAGCAGGCGGCCGCCGCGCTATAAGCAGTCCTGGAACACAATCTCTTTCCGCGTGTTGCACGAGCGCGGCGTTATGTGTACGTTTTCCAGCGTTACATTCCGTGCGTGGCGGACAAAGAAGCCGTATGCCGGCATGTCTCCGAATCCATTGCTTTCCGGATAGTCCGTGATGCTTTCGAACAGCTTCTCTTTAATATCAAGTATTTCCTGATTATCCAGATACCGGCCGCTGAAGTTCTTTACAGAAATATCGCTGATTCTTCCGATGTAGTTTCCGTCATCAAAGCCGGTCAGAAGGCACGGGATTTCCATATTCTGTGTTTCAATATTTTCTATACGTACATTCTGGATTGAACCGCCCTGTTCTTTTTCCTGCTTGTCCTGCTCATTCAAAAAGCCGAATTTGTTCCGTTTGTTCTGACAGATAAACAGCGGGCACACGATGTTGCTCATTTTTATGTTTTTTACGGTGACGTTCCTGACCCGTGATCCGTCTGCGGTTTCAATAGAAATACCGTCGACTCCGCCGGGGAAAATATCCGGCATTATAAACGTACAGTCTTTGACCGTTACATCTTCAATGTCAAAATATGTTTCCGTGCCGATTTTGAATGCATTCATTACTGAGCAGACGGTACAGTCTGTAAACTGTACGTTTTTTACCGGCCCCATATGCATGTCGGCATCCGTAATGTTCAGATCGTCATGTCCCTGCTTGAGCGGAGCTTTTACGCAGAGGCCGTCATCGGCCGTCGATACGAACACGTGCTGTACCGTAACGTTGCGGCTGCTCATCACATCAATGCCGTCGCTGTTTGCCACGTGGCGGTTATTGTTGATAACAAAGTTCTGTACCAGAACGTCTTCTGAAAAATCAATATCCAGCGTCCAGTCCAGCGCATCCTCAATAATAATGTTTTCCACCGTTATGTTCTTACTGCCGCGGATCCAGACCGTGTACATCGGGCGCTTGATGTTCGGCGCGCCTGTCTTCCAGCGGTCGTTCGCATAGCGGATCCTTGCGCGATACGCAAAACGGATGGTATCTTCCGGATACCCGAGCGGATCCTTCAGTTCGGGCGGCAGCTTTGTGTAGCCGAGCGGCGTGAGCCTAGGCTTGTCTTTGGGCAGGTTAACAAAGTATTCACCGTTGCCGTGGATTTTTCCTCCGCCGGTGATCCGTACATTTTGTGCGTTCTTTACTGCCAGAAATGCATCGGAGAATTTCGTAAGGTCTCTGGAAGCGCAAAGCGAAGAACCGTATTCAATGAACAATGTTGTGTCGGAAAATAATTCTATGCTGCCTGCAATATAGCTTCCGCCTGCTACAAGCACTGTGCCCTTTGTTTTTGCCGCTTCAACAGCAGCCTGATTAAACGCTTCTGTACAAAGGTATTCAGAATCCGGGATTGCTCCAAAATCTCTGATATCATACACGTTGTCAGTCGGAACGGCTTGTTTTGAAATATAGTGGTCAAAGGGAATGTCTTTGAGATAATCTCCCTCGTATATTACGCCGTTTTCCGGATATGTCGGCGTGTCCTTGATGAGTTTCATACTGGTCATATAATAATAGTATCCTGTAATTAATTATTTGAGAAGCATCGCTGCAGAACCGCCGGTGGCTTTTGTTGAAAATTACTGTTTTTTTGTAAAATTTATGTTTTTTGCAAATTCTGTTCTTTATCCTATTGACATAAAAATACCGAGTGTATATACTTAACAACATCACGGGGGTGTAGCGAAGTTGGTTATCGCGCTGGCCTGTCACGCCGGAGATCGCGGGTTCGAGCCCCGTCGCTCCCGTCTAAGACCCATTCACCAAGTGAATGGGTCTTTTTTTCAAACTCGGGCAATAGCGCAGCTGGTAGCGCGCTAGGTTCGGGACTTAGAGGTCCCGGGTTCAAATCCCGGTTGCCCGACCAATCGGCGCCGTAAGCATTACGCTTACGGCGCTTTTTTTATGCCTCGGGCAGTGCTTGAGGCGGCTTCAGGACGCGTAGATACTTTTTCTACTTCTGCAAGAAAGATTGACAATTCTCCGTGTAACTTGCATACTAAAAAAATGAATACCACTGTAAAAACTGTTGATATACTGGATTCCACGCTGCGTGACGGTGCGCAGGGCGAAGGAATCAGCTTTTCCATTCAGGATAAAATCAATATCTGCCGCACGCTTGATGAGCTCGGCGTTACCTATATAGAGGCGGGCAATCCCGGATCAAATCCCAAGGACATGGAGTTTTTCCAGCAGATGAAAAAACTGCGCCTGCAGCATGCCGTGCTGTGCGCATTCGGTTCTACCCGCCGCAAGGGTATCCGCTGTGCCGAGGACGTGAACCTGCAGAGCCTTTTGTCTGCAGAAACGGAGACGGTGGTGGTGTTCGGTAAGTCCTGGGATTTTCAGGTTACAGAAATCCTGCATGCTACGCTGGAAGAAAATCTGGCCATGATACAGGAA
>Ga0256405_10005389_pt1 | contig 22220 bp, 19 predicted proteins | sample RumenRJG_02DNA_FD_189096 | JGI IMG/M metagenome (GOLD analysis project Ga0256405, IMG submission 189096) | Bovine rumen microbial communities from Lethbridge, Alberta, Canada - RJG_02 | ecosystem: Host-associated > Mammals > Digestive system > Stomach > Rumen | place: Canada: Alberta... | reverse complement strand
AGAAGGCAATTCTTGGAGAGTGCAAGTTCAAAAATGAACAGATAGATAAGCCAGTTTATGAAGACCTGATGAACAGAAAGGGGCTCATTGATAGAAAATACGAGGAAGTTCAGTATATGTATTTTTCGTTGTCAGGCTTTTCTAAGTGGGTTGTTGAAAACGCTGATGCTGAGAAGGTATCATTGCTAACATTAGATGATTTGTACAGCTGAATGCGAAATCCCATTAGGTGATAGTGCCTTTTTCAAAGGATGTGTAATATGGAAACTAAGGCAAAAAAATCAACACAGGAAGAACGTCTTGATTATCTTGTAGAAGAGTTCAAGGCAGATTCGGATGAATATAAGGAATTACAGACTCCAAATAGTACGGAAGATAAAAGACGAATCTTAAGGTCGCTTATGAACATCCGTATGCCAAAAGAATTGTCCTCTGAAGTAATGAAAGTACAGGATGAATATCTGACAGAGAGAGCGGCTGAAAAGGGTGTGGTGAATCTATCAGACATCCCGGTTATCAGGGATGGACTTTCTATCTGGCAAGGAGATATCACAAGACTTTCGGTGGATGCTATTGTAAATGCCGCTAATTCGCAGATGCTCGGTTGTTTTGTTCCGATGCATACTTGCATAGATAACTGTATCCATACTTTTGCAGGAGTGCAATTAAGAGCTGAGTGCAACAGGCAGATGAATGAACTTCGAATCAGATATGGAAGAGATTATGAGCAGCCGACCGCAGTTCCAATGCTCACTGAGGCGTATAATCTTCCGGCAAAGAAAGTTATTCATATAGTAGGACCAATCGTCCAATACAAACTTACTCCTGAATTGGAAAAGGATTTGGAGAACTGCTATAGAAACACTTTGGATATGTGTGCCGAAAATGGTCTGAAGAGCGTTGCTTTTTGCTGTATTTCGACAGGAGTATTTCGTTTTCCAAATAAAGAAGCAGCTGAGATTGCTGTTAAGACTGTATCAGAATGGCTTCGTGAAAATCCTGGTAAGGTAGAAAGAGTGATATTTAATGTTTTCAAAGATGAGGATAAGGCCATTTATGAAAAACTTATATGATGAAGAGCAAATAAAAAGGCTTTTGCATGAAATCAAGGAAGCAGACGCCATTGTCATTGGTGCAGGAGCGGGACTATCAACATCTGCTGGCTTAACATATAGTGGCGAACGTTTTGAAAAATACTTCTATGACTTTGCCAAAAGATTTGGTATCAGGGATATGTATTCAGGTGGATTCTATCCGTTTCCGAGCGAAGAAATACGCTGGGCCTGGTGGGCGAGACATATTTATTTTAACAGATATATTGATGCTCCAAAGCCAGTGTATAGGGATCTTCTTAAGATGGTTTCCGACAAGGATTATTTTGTTATCACAACAAATGTAGATCACCAGTTTCAAAGAGCAGGTTTTGACAAGAAAAGACTGTTCTATACTCAGGGGGATTATGGTTTGTTTCAGAGCGTGAATCCTGCTATTCAGAAAACCTTTGATAATGAAGAGTGGGTAATGAAAGCTATGGAAGCACAAGGGTTTGTAAGAGATGATCAGGGAGTGTTCCAGGTACCGGTTGATGGTAAGCTACTAATGGAGATTCCTTCTGAAATGATTCCAAAGTGCCCTGATGATGGCTCTGATATGACTATGAATTTGAGAGCGGATGATTCTTTTGTCGAAGATGAAGGATGGCATAGGGCATCTGCGGCATATTCTGATTTTATCCGTAGACATGAGAATCTTCATGTCCTTTATCTTGAGCTGGGAGTAGGAGCTAATACGCCCGTAATAATAAAGTATCCGTTCTGGCAGATGACACTGGCAAATGAAAAAGCGGTATATGCCTGCTTAAATTATGGTGAATCATTCTGTCCAGAGGAAATTGCAGATAGAAGTATATGTATTGATGGTGATATTGCAACCATATTACAAGAGAAGTGAACCCTGGGGACGGGGTTAGGGGGCCAAAATAAAGTGACATAGGCCAGTACACTGGGGCACCCAGATAGTACTGGTCAAATTTTTTACAAAAAAATAGTTGACAAAATCAACTAATGCAATTATCATTCATATTTAAAAGGAGGATGGACTATGGATAAAGTAAAAGTTTTTCGAGAATATACCAGAGAACTGGAGCGTAATCTTGATAATTTGAACACTACGGATTGCTGCCAATGCTCAGTTACTACTTCTCAGTGCTTTCTTGTAGTGGAGATTGGACGTAGCCCGGGTATTTGCGTAAAAGAATTGGCGAAGATACTGAAACTTGATAAAAGCGCGGTGAGCAGGGCTGTTGAAGAACTTGTGCAAAAAGGTTTTGTCATTCGAGAACCTTCTAAAACAGATCGTAGATGTGTTGTGCTTACTTTGACAAAAGAGGGAGAAGCTCGTTTCAATAAGATTGAGAATGACATGTATGAGAAGTTTAAAGATGTGTTCTCAAGAATCCCGAAGGACAAGCAAGATCAGGTTCTTGAGGCTTTAAAACTATATAACGAAGCATGCGATAAAGTGGAGGACAAATGTTGTGATTAGACAGATGATGGATAGTGACTGGGAAAGAGTATCAGAGATTTACAAGCAGGGAATGGAAGGCGGAACAGCAACCTTTAATACAGAGTGTCCTAGTTTCGAAGAATGGGATAAGGGACATATTAAGGATTGCAGATTTGTTTATGAGGACGAAGGAAAGGTAATCGGCTGGGTTGCAATCAGTCCCACATCAAGCAGATGCGTTTATAAGGGCTGCGTTGAAATGAGCATTTATGTGGATCAAAAGTACAGGGGACACGGCGTTGGAACTGCTCTTGTAAATGAGTTGATTAAGGGGTCAGAAAAAGCAGGATATTGGAGTATATATTCGGCAATAATCTCTATTAACAGGGCTAGCATAGCATTACATAAGAAGTGTGGTTTTAGAGAAATAGGATATAGAGAAAGAATCGCGAAGGACAGATTTGGAGAATGGCAGAATACAACCCTGATGGAGTATAGAGCTTCATAAAAACGCAGTTTCATGTATAATGGAACAGTGAGTATCAAAATCAGGTACTTGTCACGGAAAAAACAGAAACTACCATCACTTTCGATGCAAACCATGAATTGGCAGGCAAAGCCTTGAACTTCAAGATTGAGCTGGTAGAAGTGTTGGCGTAAATAGTGTAATCACAACTGCTGGTTCCAAATCAAGGGATTGATATGAAGAAAAAACTAACGAGTAAAGAATTCTTAGAATTCAAAGAAGCCATGCAAAGGGAGCTGAATGCAGAGGAATATCCCTTTGTGGTGACGGTTTCAAAAAATAAGGTGGTTGCGAAGTGGAAGGCGGAGCAAGCTCCGGAAGGGGATGACAGTAAGGAAATAGAGTCTTTTTCCGTGACCTATATAGTGAGCAGGGATAAAAGATTTTATGGCGGCGAGACGTTGTTGGTTAGAAATACCTATCAGCTGCCTACATCCACTGAAGTTAGGACCGTGTATTCCCTTTCCACGCCGAAGGATTTGCGATGGAAGAAAAAAGTCAATTCGAAGGACTGGGCAAAGATTGGGTTTAATGAGGACAAGCTCATGTCCATTATCGAATACTATCTTTTGGAGCACGGCTTTAGCTATCGTCCGGGTATCTGGAATCACAAGCGCCTGAATTGGGTAGAAGGACGCCAGTTCCGCGTGGTCGGGATTTCCTTTTTATTTGTTGGCATCATGCTTCTCATAGGAGTTTTAAATAGCTCTATAATCAGTGATTGCATGGGATTGGAGGCCTTTTTCGCAGTGGCCGTCCTTCTTATTTTTTGTGCCATACTGCTTCCGCTGATATTGACCATCATTGGAGCGCTACTGACCCTCATTGGTTTTGGGAAAATGGAATTCTATGACCTTAGACCGGATGTAGGGGTGAAGGTGGTCCTCAGTACCATCATCATCAGTTGGTTAGCGGTCCTGGCGCTGCTTTTTTATAGTGAACCTTGGGGACGGGGTTAGGGGTCCAAAATAACGGTGGCCTTTCTACGATGTTAGATAAACATCTAACAAAACTATTGACATCTGTCTTATCTAATGATATTTTATACTTATCGAAAGAGGAGTAAGATATACATCTAACATTGGAGGACAGTTATGAAAGTAGCGTACAAAGAACTATTTGCAAATCGAAATTTCCGTAAGGACTGGGCGGCATCTATGATCAATCGCTTTGGCGATTCTATTGATGCCATAGCATCATCCTGGATTGTATATGAATTGACGGGGGAGGCTAGCTGGTCAGCTATCATTTATGCCATCAACCGCTTGCCTACCATTTTTCTGACACCCCTTGCAGGGCCATGGGTAGAGCGTCACAATAAGAAATCCATCATGGTTTTCACTGATTTGATTCGTGCAATCTGCGTTGGCGTCCTGGCCACAGGATTACTGATGGGATTTTTAAGCGCACCACTGATAGCGATATTAAGTCTCATTATTTCCAGCGCCGAGGCATTTCGTATGCCGGCTGGTACCGCGATTTTTCCACAGATTGTGCCAAAAGAAATGTACGGAACTGCCATGTCTGTGAACCAGGCAAGTTCCAGTGTTGTAGAGCTGATTGGAACCGGTATGGTAGCAGCCATCATAGCACTGATTGGCAGTGCCGGCGCCATCTATGTGGATATGGGCACCTTCGTTTTATCTGCTTTGTTGACATTATCTCTACAGTTGCAGGAAGAGGTAGACAAAGAAGCCGGCGGCGTCTCCCTAAAGGCATACTTTACAGACTTAAAGGATGGCTTCACCTATTGTGCATCCAAAAAGCTTTTGGTTGCCATTACCATGATGGTTCTGTTTTTAAATGGTATCCTGGTGCCAATGAACAGCTTGCAGACACCTATGGTGAAAGAGATTTTCCATGGGAATGTCTGGTACTTATCCCTGTTTGGAACAGCGTTTTCTGTTTCCATGTTGCTGGGCTCCGTGGTTTTCCCTTTGGTGCAAAAGCACTTGCGTGTTAAAATGGTACTGGTAGTGATTTGCACAGGAATCGCAGCATTTTACCTGCTGATTGTAGCTGGTAAGGGCTTGTATTCCAACCACTATTTTGCCGTTGCAGCCGTTGGAGTTTTGGCAACGCTGCTAGGCCTAATCATTAGCGTAGGTAACATGTTTTTAAGTGTAATGACTCTGCAGATTATCGACCGCGAGTATCTGGCGAGAGCCTCCAGCATCGGTGGCGCACTTGGCTCTGCCATCATGCCGGTGACTGCTTTCATCATCAGTTTCGCACTTCGTTTCGTAGGGGTTACCACCATATTTATCAGCGCAGGACTGATTGCAATCGTATTTTGCAGTATTCTCTATTTCAATCGTGGATTAAATGAGGAAGAAACAGTAGCGAAGGAGGATAATTCAGAAGTAGCATGAAATCATATCATGTAGATATTCAATATGTTCCGGAAAGTGTCACATTGCTGAATATGGTGGCACGGCCGGCACCGTATATCACCAATTATATGAATTATTTGGCATCTCGTTATGGAGTGGTGCCGGATGAGCGTGCGGGGCGCGTGGTAGATCTGCTGCAAGAGATTGAGGACGCTGCTAGAGCAGAGTTTTCAGGGGATTTGGAGACAGTGAAGTTCTATTGCGATGCGGAGAATGATTTTAGCAAGCCGGATTCCTTTGCAAATATCCTGGTATTAGTCGGTTCTGTATGCGATCATGTTCGTACGGTGCAGGAGCAGGCGGAGTATTTAAAAAAACTTCCGGAGCAAGAATATCTGACGGAATTCTATGAGATTCTGAAGTCCTATGGCGCCAGTACAGCAGAAGCTGCCAGCAATGGAAAGGAAACGGTGACGGATATCTTAGATGCCATTGTGCAGATGAATGAACCGGATGCCAGAAAACTCCATTTGCAGCAGTTATTTATGCATCATAAAGAGCACCAGGAAGTCTTACTTGGCCTGATGCTGCGGGCGCAGAAGATTCTGAAGAAGTATGAGAAAAAGCTGAAAGCCTTTGGTGAAGAGGCTATCGCGTACTTAAAAGAGGAACTGCAGGAGCAATCCCTGGCGGATTATTTCATTCACGAATTCTATAATGAGACGCATCTTTCCACTGAAAATAAAAATAGCGATACCTATGTATCTTATCTGAAGGCAGCCACGCTGGGATTTTATTTCAAAGGAAGAGATGTGGGTTTTGCCGATGGTATTGTGTGCTTTCTGGGTGTGATTTTCAGTAAGAATCTAAACATCCGAACTTTGATGAAGCAGAGAAATACCCTAAGCGAAGAGAAGGTTATCGCCATGCTGAAGCTCCTGGCAGATAAGAGCAAGTTCCAGATTCTCTCTGCCACAGTGGACAAGTCTGCATATGGAGCAGAATTAGCCAATATGCTTGGCCTCACAACAGCTACCATCTCACACCACACCACGGCGCTGCTGGACCAAAACCTGCTAAGCTTGGATAAGGTGGACACGAAGATTTATTATCGCACGAATCCAGAAATGATTCGCGCCTTGATTCAATACTTACAAGATAAGCTTCTGCGGGAGTAAGCCCCGGAGAAGTCTTGACATAGCCGAACGACTATATTTATAATGATTTTAAACAAATATGGCCGTTCGGCTATATTTGTATCCAAAGAGATGAGATAAAGCCGTACGGCTATAATTGGTAAGAAGAAATGAAAGTATATGATACAAAAGAATTTGGTGAGATGATAAAAAAACGTAGAAAAAGCTTAGGCTATACGCAAAAGTATCTAAGTGAGTTTACGGGATACAGTGCCAGTTTCATTTCGGATTTGGAGAATGGAAAGTCTACCATAGAACTTGGCAGGGCGTTAAAAATCGCAAATCTTCTGGGATTGGATTTACTATTGGAGGAGAGGTAGTTTAGATTGAAAAATCTGCATGTTTATATAGAAATACAAGGACTACAGCGGCATGTAGGGATGATTTTAGGCGAGACCTTTTTAGATGCAGGCTTTGTGTATGATAAAGAATATATGCAGTCCGGTTATGGGGCACCTATCTCTATTTCTTTGCCATTCAGGGAGGAACCGTTTCCCCCTGAGACAACTAGAAATTTCTTTGAGGGATTGCTTCCGGAAGGCTTTTCCAGACGAGCAGTGGCCAATTGGCTCAAGGCGGATGAACAGGATTATCTGAGAATCTTGGCTGGGCTGGGAAAAGAGTGCTTGGGCGCCATCATGGTTACAGAAGCGGAACCGGATACAGAAGTCAGGTACGAAAAACTTGGGATAAAACGAGTAAAGGAACTGGCTGCAGAGGGAGCCACAAAGTCTACACAAGTTCTGATGGAAACGCACCTTTCCCTTACGGGGGCATCCGGCAAAGTGGGACTCTACTATGATGCGGCGAAGGACACATGGTATCTTCCTAAAGGAAATGCACCAAGCACCCATATCGTGAAACAGAGTCACGTCAGACTAAACCAGATTGTTTTGAACGAGCAACTCTGTATTTTGGCGGCGAAAAACATTGGAATAGATGTGCCGGAGAGTTTTATCATAAATCTAGGTTCTGCAAGGGATGATGAAGTCCTGTATGCGACAGAGAGATATGATCGTAAGTTGCCCGGAAATCGTGTGATTGATGGTTTGCAGGTTCCATTTAGATTACATCAAGAGGATTTTGCACAGGCCATGAGCATTCGGGCTGCGGACAAATATGAAACGACACCCAGTGGATATTTGCGAAGGGTCTTTGACACAGTAGGAAGGTATTCCGAGAATCCTGTTGCAGATAAAAAGAAACTTCTAGAGAGAATCATCTTCAACTACTTGATTGGCAATACGGATTGTCATATTAAGAATTATTCTCTTTTGTATAGCGACAATCTTAAATCGCTTCGCCTGGCCCCTGCTTATGATATTGTGGCTACCAGAGTTTATAATATGACCCCGGAGATGTCTTTCTACATTGCCGGAGAAACGGACATAAGAAAGATAAAACGAGACCATTTCAGGAGAAGCGCAGACGAATTTGGCATGAGTGAAAAACTGGTTTTGAAGACATTTGACGAACTTCTAGACAGCTTTGAAACATCTGTAAAAACTGCGGCGGACCAGCTCTGTCAATTAGGATTTCAGGATGCCCAAAGGATGGCAAAACAAATCCTTACAAGTGGTGGGTACCGGAATAATTAGAAAACTAGGGCCAAAACATGAAATATATGAGCAGAGAATACGGGGAAAGATATCATGACGATTCGAGAACTGGATGAAACCTATTTTAAAAAAATAAAAGAACTGTTTCAGGCTGTGTTCAGCGCATCACCCTGGAATGAAAACTGGAGCAAGGAGCAGCTGGACTTATATATGCGAGAACTGACTGAGGTGCGAGGCTCCATCGTGTATGGGCTCTTTGATCAGGATGAGCTTATTGGTATGTCTGTTGGCAGGGTGAAGCATTGGTGTGAAGGCACAGAATACTTCATCGAAGAGTTCTGCATTCGAGGAGATTATCAGGGAAAAGGTTGCGGCAGGACCTTTCTGTCACTAATCGGTGAAAAGATAAAGGAACGGGGCCTCAACACGATTTTCCTCATGACAGACCGTACGCAACCTGCCTATGAGTTCTACAAGCATCTGGGATTTACAGAGCTTCCGGAGCTGACTTCCTTTGTGAAAAATCTGTGAGGAAAAAGTTTTTTCGCTCTGACCTAGTGCGACAAATCCAACTTTATGGTATTGTAAATGATGGATTCGTTATGAGTCCATCATTTTTGCAATACTATAACTAGAGGAAAAGAGGAGCATCATGGGCGGATTTTTTGGCGTCGCAGCGAAAGAAGACTGCGTATTCGATCTGTTTTTTGGAACGGATTATCATTCACATCTTGGTACACGTCGTGGAGGCATGTGCGTTTATCACAAGGAGACGGGATTTGATCGTGCTATTCATAGCATCGAGAATTCTCCATTTAGAACCAAGTTTGACAAAGAAGTACAGGAAATGAAAGGTAATCTGGGCATCGGTTGTATCTCCGACTATGAGCCTCAGCCTCTTATCGTGCGTTCTCATCACGGCACGTATTCTCTTACAACAGTCAGTAAAATCAACAATGTGGAAGAACTCGCAGACGAAATCTTCCAAAATGGACATTCCCACTTTTTAGAAATGAGCGGCGGTGAAATCAACGCCACAGAGCTGGTCGCAGCTTTAATTAACGAAAAAGACAATCTCATAGACGGCATCAATTATGCACTGGAAAAGGTAGATGGATCGCTATCTCTACTTTTGCTTACTCCAAAGGGCATCTACTGCGGTCGTGATAAGTATGGTAGAACACCCATTGCTATCGGACACAAGGATGACGCCTTCTGCGCAGCTTTTGAGGATTTCTCATATAAAAATCTGGGCTACACGGATTACAAGGAGTTAGGCCCCGGGGAAGTTTGCGTCATCACACCTTCTTCTTGCACCACCTTGGTAAAGCCCGGGGACAAGATGAAAATTTGTACCTTCCTGTGGATTTACTACGGATATCCTTCCAGCTCCTATGAAGGAATCAGCGTAGAAAAGATGCGCTATAACTGCGGTGAAAAGATGGCTCAGCGTGATAACGCAAAGCCTGACGTAGTGGCCGGCGTACCGGATTCCGGCCTGGCACACGCCATCGGATATGCCAATGAATCAGGGATTCCGTTCTCACGTCCATTTATCAAATACACACCTACATGGCCGCGTTCTTTTATGCCCACCATGCAGACCCAGAGAAATCTCATCGCCAAGATGAAGCTGCTGGCAGTAGGGGATTTGATCAAAGATAAAAAGCTTCTTTTGATTGATGACTCCATCGTCCGCGGCACTCAGCTGCGCGAGACCACAGAGTTCCTCTATAAGAGCGGAGCCAAGGAAGTCCATATCCGTCCAGCCTGTCCGCCACTGCTGTACGGTTGCAAATACCTGAATTTCTCCCGTTCCTCTTCTGAGATGGACCTAATCACCAGAAGAGTTATCGCTCGCCTGGAAGGCACACCGGATGTGTCCCAGGAAATTCTGGACGAGTATGCTAATCCAGACTCTGAGCGCTACGCAACCATGGTAGAAGAAATCAGAAAAGAACTGAACTTCACCTCCCTGGCCTTCAACCGCCTGGACGATATGCTGGACGCTGTAGGCATCGACAAGTGCAAACTCTGCACCTATTGTTGGGATGGAAAGGAATAAAACGCTCTGACCAGACCCGGGATGTTTTAGCAAATTCAAGAAGTCCTCTCGCGAGAGGACTTCTTTTTTTTGACCGCCGGCGCATCGGGGGGGGATTGGCTTGCCGGAGGCTGAGAGAAGCTTCCTGGCCACGCAACCGGAAATTTAGCACAGCCCCGCGGCTTCAGTGGCGTGCCGTAGGTGGAGAAAAAGTTTCCGGCCGCGCAACCGGAAATTTAACTCAGTCCCAACGGCTTGATTGGCATACCGGAGGCATGCTAAAAGCAGATTTCCGGAATTCGCATGTACGGCTCCAAAAAGCAGTGCATGTGAAAATGAGATTTCCGGTTTTTTCATGCCCGCCGTGAGGAAGCCGTGCATGTGAAAATCAAACTTTTCAGATTTACATGTACTAAAAAGAAAAATGCGTACATGCAAGAAGCAAGATTTCGAATTTCACATGCACGAGCCCGAAAAGCCATGCATGCAAAAACAAGATTTCCGAAATTCACATGCACGCTCCCGAAAACCTTTGCATGCAAAAACAAGATTTCCGAAATCCACATGTACGCTCCCCAAAAGCCATGCATGTGAAACCCAAAAATCAGGAGAAATCATGCCCACTAAAGCAAAAATCACTTCTTGAGAGCCACTTCAAGATACGCTAACATATATATAAGAACAATAACGTACCAAAAGGGAGGGTTTCTATGATTGACGGATCCAAGTATGTGCCATACGATCAGCGAACAGGGGCAGAGTCCATCGTGTATTTCACCAGAGACTTGTCTGCTGCGGGCATCAAAAAAGCATATGAGAGAGTAAATGCAAATATCACAGGCAAAATCGCCATCAAGCTACACACCGGTGAGCCAAAAGGCCCAAACATCGTGCCGGCAGCCTGGATCAAAGAAGTGATGGAAACGGAAGAAAGCTTGAAGGACGCCACCATCGTAGAGACCAACACCTTTTATAAAGGAGACAGATACACCACCGAAGACCACAGAAAGACATTGGCTGTCAACGGCTGGGACTTCACCACAGTGGACATCATGGACGAAGAGGGCACGGTCCTTTTACCTGTAAAAGGAGGCAAGTGGTTTAAAGAAATGAGCCACGGCTCTCACATGACAAACTATGATTCCATGTTTGTGTTGACCCACTTCAAAGGCCATACCATGGGCGGTTTCGGCGGAAGTAATAAGAACATCGGCATCGGATGTGCTGACGGAAGAGTAGGTAAAATGTGGATTCATGCCAAGAATGGTAACGACTGGGGCGTAGATCAGGAAGAATTGATGGAAAAGATTACCGAGTCTACCAAGGCCACCATCGACTACTTTGGCGACCACATCACCTATGTGAATGTCATGCGAAACATGAGCGTGTCCTGCGACTGTGAAGGCGTAGACGCTGCGCCAGTTGTGACACCAAACGTAGGCATCCTGGCCTCCACAGATATCCTAGCAGTGGATCAGGCCTGCATTGACCTGGTGTATGCCATGACAGCCGAGGAACACCACGACTTAGTAGAACGTATCGAGACAAGACACGGCCATAGACAGCTCTCCTACATGAAAGAGCTGGGCATGGGCAATGACAGATACAAACTTATCGACTTGGACAATGGCGACAAGGAAATCTCCCAAGCCGAGGCCGTCAAGGATCTCAAGCCTTTCGTCCTGATGAAACCATAAACTTTGCTAAAGGACGTGGCAGTGGAGCTGGTGTATATCGCCACCCCGGCACTATCGCATGGGAATCATAAATTGCGCTTTGAAGTAGCAACCTTCAAGGGAAGTACTAAAGATACCATCGTTTTGATCGATGGTATCTTTTACTATTTTCAGGCCTAAACCATGGTGCAACTTATCCGATTTGGTAGTGAGAAGATGCGGGTTCTTTGCCAAGGTCTCTTCATCCACCTTATTCATAATCTCACAGCTCATATATCCCTTGATACACTTGATTACAATATGGATATCCGGCTGTGGTACATTGGCACAAGCCTCGAAAGCGTTGTTGAAAAGATTCAAAAAAATGGTGCAAAACTCATCGTCATTGATGGGTAACTTGGAAGGCAGGAGAATCTCTGAATATACCTTGATGCCATGCTTGTGAGCCTCGGAAATCTTCCGATTCAGGATATAATCAATCATACTATTACCGGTGGAAATGGCAGAGATGCTCTGAATCTTTTCACCGATGGTCTCGTCTAAATAAGTCTGCAACTTATCGTATTTTTTTTCATCTAGGAGCGTTTGGATATAGAGATAATTATTCTTCAATTCATGTCGCTCCTTTTTGATACGTTCTTCAAGCTCTAAAGAATAGCGATAGCGAAAAACCTGCGCACGGGTCTCCGTCAAAGCTCTGTCCAATCGCCTTTGCTCATCGATACTGATGGTAAAGGTGGAAAACAGATTATAGAAGATGGGGAGAATCGGCAGGATAATCAGGGCCAAAATCGCATCTTTATAAGAATCCCAAAAGGAAATATTCATCAAGCTTAATAAATAAAACAAAATCAAACTAATGGGCAGATAAAGCACAGCCAAATAGTTTGGATTAGTACGAACTCGTTCCAGACGAAGCGGAGCTTTGCGGAACGCATTGGCCAGTAAAATCAGCAGAATGGTCAGCACCAAAAAAAGAAGAATATCAATCAGCTGATAGTCTTTTGGCGCGATGTTTGGCTCGTTACGATATACTGGGGAGCACACCATCTTACTGAGTTGGATAAAGGCCATGAAGAAAGAGATATACACAGTCTTTGACAAAAAAAGCCCTTCCAGACATAAGTGAGAAAAGAGCAGTGCCAGTGGAAGCGCAATCACATAGAAATACCAGTAAGGCCTGTTGTAGTGCCAGAAAGGCAGCACGTAAGGCAGGTATTTCACCACAAGAAAAGTCCCCAGAGTTACAGCATAGTAGCTTTTCGTGTTCCAAGGGGCCTTGCACTTTGGAAAGATGGAATGGAGCATGATAATGAGAATTGCAAAGTGAATGATTCCCTCCAACTCTCCGTAACGAAAAATCTGATACAACATAGCGATTCTCCTTTAAGACATGGAATAGGCGATAAAGACCTGCTTTAGGTCATTGCTACTGCCGCGGCTGATGGGCAGTTCCTCATCATTGGTGAGGATGACACTGGTCTTGGTAATGCGGAAGATATAGTCCATATTCACCAGAAAGCTTCGGTGAATGCGGATAAAGTGATAGCGTTTTAGAACCTCCTCCAAATCCATGAATTTCATTTTGATACTGGTGGATTTTCTGGCAGTGACGATTTTGCACTCTTTGCGTTGCGCCTCCACATAGAGAATGTTTCGGGCATCAAAACTAAACACATCGCCACCACTTTCCGTAATGGTGAAGGTTTGCGGAGAACGACGTTTTAGCTCCTTGATGATGGAATCCACTAAAGAAGGACAAAGGTCAGTAAGTTCCGACTTGCGGATAAAGCGGAAAGGCTGTACCTCGAAAGTCTGAAATACCAGCTCTTCCTTATTGGAAATGAAAATCACCAAAGAGTCCTTGGATATCTGCCTGATACGACGGCACAGGGAAATCCCATCAATGCCGGGCATTTCGATGTCCAAAAAGATGATGTCGTAATGAAAATTCTCTTCGAACATGGACAGAAAATCTTCCCCTTTTGTGAAAAAATCAAAGGCTACGGCTGTATTTTCTTTATTGAACTGCTCTGCCAGCATTGCTTTGGTAGACTGCAGCACATCTTCTTCATCATCCACTATGACAGCTTGATACATAGGACCTCCTAAATGCTTTTCATAAGTTCATTATAACAAAGAAAAGAAAGGATTCTAAAGCAATCCGTACCCTATATTTGCATTTCGTGTCAAAAAACGAAAAGGGAAAAATAGGATGCTAAACTAAAAATACCTGAAAACGGAATAGGAGGATAGAACTATGAACGTGAAAAAGTTTACCAGACTGTGGACCATTGTAATTGCAATTGTTTCTGTTCTGGCAATTGTAGCAAGCGTGGTACTGACAGGCCCGTTATACACCGTCATGAATATGTATTTCGGTAAGGGCGAAGCAGTCATCAAACAGAATGCACAGGCCAGCTCCATGAGCGGCGAATACTATACTGCAGAGCATGGGGATAACTTGCTGGAAGCAAGTGCCCAGAAAGCAGAGGAGGTAGAATCAGAAGGTATTGTACTTTTGAAAAACGATAACCAGGCACTTCCACTTGCAGGAGGAAAAAATGTATCCCTCTTTGGCAGAACCTCTGTGGACCCTATCTACACAGGTGCAGGTAGTGCGGCTACCGAAAGCTCCCCTGTAGATTACAAAACTGCATTAGAAGCAAATGGATTCAAAGTAAATCAGAATCTGTATGATTTCTATGCAAACCATGACATTTCCACCAAAGCAATCAAAACCAAGATGCAGACCGGTATGGGTGAGATGGAAGTAGAGTACAAAGGGCGTGGATTCATTTCCGCTATGGGTACCGCTACCTTCACAGGCGACATCATCGCAGAAGTTCCTGTACAGGACTACCCGGAATCTTTGGAAGACAGCTACGCAGCATATGGTGATGCGGCAATCGTCTTCATCGGCCGTGTAGGTGGTGAAGGATGTGACCTTCCTACTGACATGTCTGACTATGCAACTGTAGATGCAGACAAAGACAAGAACTACTTAGAGTTAGACAGTCGTGAAATCGATATGCTGAACTACGTAAAGGCGCAGAAAGACGCCGGCGTATTCCAGAAAGTAGTGGTTGTGCTGAATACAGCCAACACCATCGAAACAGGCTTTTTAAATGACGAAGCATACGGCATCGATGCAGCAATCTGGATTGGATGTATAGGTGACCAGGGTGCAAACGCAGTAGCAAAAGTCTTAAACGGCACTGTAAATCCATCCGGTCGTACCGTGGATACTTTCGTCAGCGATTTGACCAAAGATCCTACTTATGTGAACTTTGATGACGTGTTGTACAGCAATGTAGACGGCAGCATCGGTGGCTATGAATCCGGACGATTCAATGAATATGAAGAAGGTATCTATGTAGGATACCGTTACTATGAGACAGCAGCTGCAGAAGCTCTGGCAGGGAATTATGCAGGCTTTGACTACGACAGCGCTGTAGTATATCCTTTCGGATACGGTTTAAGCTACACAAGCTTCACCAAAGAATATGCTGAGACTCCTTCCTACCAGGATGGCAAATTTACCTTCCAGGTAAAGGTTACCAACACAGGTGATGTGGCAGGTAAAGACGTAGTAGAAATCTACGCAGAAAGCCCATATACACAGGGCGGAATCGAGAAGAGCAAAGTCGTACTGGCAGGATTTGCCAAGACAGGTGTCATCGAAGCAGGCGCTTCCGAAATCGTCACCATCGAAGTCAATGCTGAAGACTTAGCAAGCTATGATTACAAAGAAAACAAAGCCTATGTATTAGAAGCAGGTGATTACAGATTCTACTTAAGTGATAACGCACACAGCTGGGCATCTATCGATGTGACAGATACCGCTAAGCTTTTCACTCAGAAACTGGATGCAACCGTATACACCGGTGACAAGAAGAGAAGTACAGATTTAGTAGCAGCTACAAATCAGTTCGATGATGTATCGGCAGAATTTGTGGATGTACCTACAGAAGGCAAGCCACTGAACTTCAGCAGAGCTGATTTTGCAGGCACATTCCCAACAGCTCCGACAGAGGCTGACATGGTAGCAGAAGATTATATCAAAGCTGCACATGAAACAGTCTATGATGAAAACACAAATGCTGAAACAGGTAACGTAGAAGGCAGCGCAGTTTATACAGATAAGATGCCTACTACCAAAGCAAACAATGGTATCCAGCTGATTTCCTTAAGAGGCCTTGATTATGATGATCCTGCCTGGGGCCTTCTCTTAGATGAGCTGGATATGGCTAGCGTAGCTCCTATGCTGGCAAACGCAGGATTCAACACTGCAGAACTTACCGATATCGGCAAACCGGCTACACTGGATTATGACGGTCCTATGGGATGGTCTACCTGGGTATCTGCTTCCGGAAAAGATGCCATTTGCATGGGATTCCCTGCAGAAGAAGTATTGGCAGCAACCTGGAATGTAGAGCTGGCAGATGAGATGGGCCAGATTATCGGTGAGCAGGGCTTATACAACGGCTTCAACGGCTGGTATGCTCCTGCTATGAATACCCATCGTAATGCTTTTGCAGGACGTAACTATGAGTACTTCTCTGAAGATGGACTGCTGGCTGGAAAAATCGCAGCTAGAGAAGTAAGCGGTGCTATGAAGAACGGCTCTTACAGCTACTTAAAGCACTTTGCATTAAACGACAAAGAAGATGGACGTAACGGTATCGCTACTTGGGCAAATGAACAGGCTATTCGTGAAATCTATCTGAAACCTTTTGAAATCACTGTAAAAGAAGCAAAGACAGATATTAACTACTATGACGAGAACTGCAAGCTTCAGACCAAGACCATCGGTGCAGCTACCGGTATCATGAGTGCATACAATAGAATCGGTTGCACCTGGACCGGCGCACGTCTGGGACTGATGACTAACATTCTGAGAAATGAGTGGGGCTTCCACGGCGCAGTTCTGACGGATTACTTCGGCGGCAGCGCGTACATGGATCCTGACTCCGGTATCCGCGCAGGAAATGACTTGATGCTGAATACCTTCGCAGATGGCTCCCTGACAGACCAGAAGTCCGCTACCGGTGTGGCAGCTATGAGAAGAGCCGCACACAACACCTTATACATGGTAGTGAACTCTAATGCAATGCAGGGTATCGTACCTGGCTCCACTGTAAGCTACAAGCTTGCGACCTGGCAGAAATGCCTCATCGCAGGTGATGTGCTAGCAGCAGCTATCGTAATCCTGGGAGTTGTCCTTATTGTGAAAAAGAAAAGAAACATTGAAGTAGTCGTTGAGAAAACAGAATAGCATTTTCCTTCCTTCTTTTTTGATGTTTGGCCTACAGAGTAATCTGTAGGCCATTTTTTTATGAAACCTTTTGAATAACAGGCAAGTATGTGATAAGGTCAACATATGAGTAATGGACAAGGTGAGATACGTGTATGAGTAACGCATTAAAAAGAAGAGAAAATAAAGCAAAGAAACGCAGAAATAGGAAAGAGTGCAATTCCTGGGCTTATGTGATTCTGGCAAGCATCGTAGATACTATCTTTTCCTTTTCCGTGCATGAGTCACAACCGGAAGAACCCATCTTTGGCCTAAGTGATAATTTAGGACCACTGGGGCAAAAGCGCCAGGAAAAGCTGGGTATGGCTATCCTGACTTTAGCCTTTCTGGCAGGCATCGTGGCCACTATCTATCTACGCAAGCAATATCCAACGGAGCAGCGCTGGACCGGGGCCTTAGTGCTAACAGGGATAGTGGGAGCGTTCCTACTGATTGCTTGGATTATGAAGAAGCGGGGAAAGAAGTAGCATGAAGAAAAACAAAGTCTTGAAAATAGTAATCGGCCTGGTCATCCTGGCGGTTGTCATAGCTATCCTGATATATGCCAGATACCAGCTCTTCATCAACCCTTACCGTGGTACGGTGGAAAGTCGTGCCAATGCCGGTTCGCTAGAAAGTGAACTTACGGAAAAGCAAGTCCTGAAGGACATGGACTACGCCATAGATAAGCTGAGGGGACGTCACCCGGCATGGCTGGAGGATGGGAATCAGCGGGTATCTGATGTAGAGGCCGCTTATGAAGCAGAGCGGCAGCAGGTACTGGCGGATGATAAAGACAGCTACACTGTTCTGGAAGAGTGGAAAATGCTGGGCAGAGTCCTGCATCCACTCTATGATGGTCATACCAGGGTAGCTTACTTTTCTGATACAGATGGCCATATCAATGATAGTACTCAGCTGGATAAGCTGGGACTGCCGGATCAGATCAATGGTACCCCTACAGAAGAAGTGCTGGAAGAATATCTGAAAGTCTTCCAGTATGAGCGAGAAGAATATGCCAGGGCCTGCTTTGATAAGGTGTTGCAAAAGGAATCTCAGCTGAGACTTTGCGGCGTGGACACCTCTGATGGAGTGACTTACACCTTCCAGACAGAAGAGGGTCCAAAGGACTACCACTACACCTTTGCGCCGGAGAATCAGAGTGTCGGTCAGCAGGAAGAAGAGGGCGAGTGGGTCAGCTACAGCTTCGATGAAAGTACCAGCACCGCTGTGTTTACTTTGACAGAATGCAACTATGACGATTTCTACGAGGACACCTTGAAGGGATTCTTTGACCAGGTGCAGGAGAAAAACATCGAGAATATCATCGTAGATCTGCGAGGCAACCCTGGCGGCAACTCCTATGTAGCAGATTCTTTCCTGATGTATCTGGATATCGATGGCTTCGATAGCTGGAGCAGTGACGTGAGATATGGCAACCGCCTGCACCATAACGAGCCCTATCATGTCAATGTGGAGAAAAAGGAAAACCCTTTCACCGGAAGTCTCTATGTGCTGACGGATGTCTATACCTATAGCGCCGCCATGGATTTCACCATGCTGGTTGCAGATAATCATCTAGGCACCATCATCGGTGAAGCCTCCGGAAATATGCCGGATTCCTACGGGGATATCCTCATGTTTGCTTTGCCGAATTCAAAGCTGACGCTTACAGTTTCCTACAAGAATTGGCATCGAATCGACCAAAGCAAATCCGGTGAACCTATTGAACCGGATTATCCATGTGATCCAAAGGATGCCATGGGCGTCGCACAAAGATTGATACGAGAGAATAAATAGCGAAAGTAGAGTATTTCTCTGCATTCACAGCCCCTCTGTGTATGAATACAATTTAATAACTTGAGGATTGAAAAAAGGTCTCGGACATGAATGTCTGGGACCTTTTTCGAATCAACTATGATTAGTAAGAGAGTTATTATTCATTTTCTAGAAAAACATGTTTAAGTATATCTAGTTTAGATTCATCATCAAATCTATCTAATCTTGCATAATGAACATACCACCGCCAAGTTTCCAAAAAGTTATCTTCTCTTTTTTCTATTAAGTAGTAGCCTATTTCAAGAAGACACTCATTGGCGTGGATTAATTCATTCCAGCTTTTGAAATTAGCTAGGTTAGCAATTAAATGTTGAGCCTTCATTAGACTGAATTTATCTTCATCAATATCATAGGCTAGAATAATTTCATCTATATCTGGCCAAAATTTAGGATGGTACCAGTAGATTCCTTCTTTGTCGCTGTATTGGGTCTGGAAGTCTTTGTAGAATTTTTTTGCTTGAGATTTGAAATAATCAATATAATTCATTGATTTACTCCTCCTTTGATAAATCATTTTTAAGAATGCATCCGTAAACAATCCTCATGATACTAATCAAAGTTGGATTTAGAATAAAAACAAAAGGCTGACTTGGTCTTTACACGGATGAGCAGGCGTGCCTACACACCACTTTAAGAATATCAAGTTTTGCGTTGGTTAGTCAATCAATTATAATTAAGAATCTTTGCATATGTTGTGAAAATGCAGCGGTAAAATATTTTTAGACCGGCAAGACAGAGATTCGCAATCTGCGTACACTTTGCGATGAGTGTAACAGAGGGAAATCAGATAAATGGGATGAATATGGCGATAATTAAGTGCAAGTTATTTAGTCCCATATCAGACATATTTAAAGTATCAATTCCCGTAATGGAGTACTTTTGAAAAACAGAAAACTATAGAAATGAGAATAAATCATAATCCAAAAGCGGAAGAAATGGTGGTGGACTGGTAGTAATACCCCCAATCTTTCCGGATTAAAGTATCTAAAAGCGGAAGAAATGGTGGTGGACTGGTAGTAATACCCCCAATCTTTCCGGATTATAGTATCCAAAAGCGGAAGAAATGGTGGTGGACCCGCAGTGATACCCCCAATCTTTCCGGATTAAGGTATCCAAAAGCGGAATAAATGGTGGTGGACTGGTAGTAATGCCCCCAATCTTTCCGGATTAAGGTATCCAAAAGCGGAAGAAATGGTGGTGGACTGGTAGTAATACCCCCAATCTTTCCGGATTAAGGTATCCCAAAACGGAAGAAATGGTGTGTTTCTCTCTGTATAACCGCCAAAAACTCTACATTGCAGCTGAAAAGCGGAAGAAATGGTGGTAGTACGTGATGTATAATACCAAATTTTCCGCTTTTCATAAAAAAGGAGATGTAACTAAGTTATCGTAGTTATTTCTTATCAGATGGAGAAGGATTGTCGGCGAATGCCTCCATTGCCTCTATCATACATTTGGTCGGACGAGATTCTTTCGCGGACTCATCGATATTTTTACCATCCATAAAGTCACGAGCAGATTTTATTGCATCATCAATTCCCATTAGAAAGTCTTCTTTGAAAGAAGCGTAGTTGTTATGTTTTGAACATCTACAGGCAGAGATGAACATAGTAGGATAATCATTATCATAAATCCATGCTTCCCAATAGTTTTCTAAGCGACACTCGCGGTAAAACTCTAACAAAATGATTAGATTATTGGGGTGTCTTTAGATGTGGTTTTACATGGCTTCAGTGGTGGATATGTGCCTAAAGTGCTATACTAAAACTGTGTTCTTAATCAATTCGGGGGAAAATGCAGCTATGGTAATCAACAAAAGTTAAAATAATAAAAGATTAAATGCATCTAGGATATTTTTTAGAATATCTAGGTGCATTTTTCTTGTTCAAATAAACTGGCCGTGAAATTGGATTGGTGTTTTTGTAAGACAACAGTATGCAATGGATAATGGGGGTAGGTGAAGATAATGTTACTTGAGAATGTAGATTATCCTGACAGATTGATTGAAGCTTTGAAGGATGGCAAACTTGTAGTTTTTGCTGGTGCAGGTGTATCAATGGGAGACCCGACTAATTTGCCTGATTTCAATTCATTGGCAGAGCAAATTGCATATGGAACGGGAGAACAAAAGAAAAAGTCTGAACCGTGCGAGGTTTTTTTGGGTAAATTGACTGAAAAGGGAATTGCTGTGCATAATGAGGCTGCAAAAATATTATCAACAGCTTGTGTTGAACATAATGTTCTTCATGAGACTATAATCAATCTTTTTCCAAGGCGAGATTCAATAAAAATAGTGACTACTAATTTTGATCAGATGTTTGAGAAGGCATTAAAATCCCAGAAAATCGCTACATCTATTTTTAATGCACCTGCTTTACCATTAGGCGATGATATTCAAGGCATAATTCACGTTCATGGAAATGTTGAAAACCCTAAGAAAATGATTATTACTGATGAAGATTTTGGTAAGGCGTATTTATCAGAGGGATACGCATCAAGATTTTTGGTAAAACTGTTTGAAACATACACAATTTTGTTTGTTGGATATAGTTATAATGATACAATTTTGCGTTATCTTTCACGAGCGATGTTAAAAAATAATGTGGGAAATCGTTTTATCTTGACAGATCATCCGAGACGCAACTGGTCGATGCTGGGTATTACTCCGGTTCAATTTTCAAAAGATGATTATGAGCAGTTGCAAAGAAGCTTGGTAAAACTTGGTGATATCGCAAAGAGGGGTTTGACAGATTGGCAAGCTAGAATTTTAGAAATCGGCAATAGACCAACAAGGGAAATGATTGATGATACAGAAATTGAGTATTACTTATCTGATTTCAATCGCAGTCGGGTGTTAGCAAAAGGTGTACATGGTAAATACTGGTTACAGATTTTAGACGAACGAAAAGTTTTTGATAATTGTTTTACCGAGGAAATAGTTTTTTCTGAACGAGATGAACTTTGGTGCAACTGGTTAGAAAAAGAGTTTTTGGGAAAAGATGATAAAACGCTTTTTGATTTTATTTTTTCTCATAAAAGTGTTTTGAATAGAAAAACCGCTGAGAATTTTGCACGTGCTATATGTTCATCAGAGGGTATCGAAGGTGAAACATTAGTTAATGAATATTCCGGCCTCCGTGTCCCTGCTGTCCGGTGTTAGGAAACCGCTATTCCGTTAATAAGGAAACCATCATTCCGGTGATGGAAACCATTATTATATATCCTTTAGAATGTAATCATGCGCCA
>Ga0256405_10005388_pt1 | contig 22222 bp, 14 predicted proteins | sample RumenRJG_02DNA_FD_189096 | JGI IMG/M metagenome (GOLD analysis project Ga0256405, IMG submission 189096) | Bovine rumen microbial communities from Lethbridge, Alberta, Canada - RJG_02 | ecosystem: Host-associated > Mammals > Digestive system > Stomach > Rumen | place: Canada: Alberta... | reverse complement strand
GATTTCCCATAACCGTCCGGATGAAGTCGCTTTCTATGAAACCCATCAAGATGTCATTGATGGAAGACCAACCCCAGTCGGCGCGGCTTGCAAATTTGCTTTCATCGCGGAAGGCAAATATGACTTATTCGTCCGTTATGGTGGCGGTACCAAAGAATGGGACGTTGCTCCAGGTGATTTGCTGATTCAGGAAGCCGGTGGATTTATGGTTAAGCCAGATGGAACGCGTTATTCCTATAATCGCGAAGACGTTTATAACCATGAGGGTTATATTCTTACCAATAAACTTGAGAACGCTTATCTAGAATAATCGTAAAAGATGATTAAAAAGCATTCTAATTCATTGGAATTGTTTTATCATATGTATAGGGAGGTAACGATATGAACAAATATTGCAAATGGATGGAGAACAATCCACGTTGGCTCAAGATCGTATTCTGCATTTCCTTCTTGAATATTACCTGGGGTCTCTACCGCTTATTTGATGGGATCCTTAGGAAAGACGTGCTCCGCATTATCCTATCGGTCGCATGGATCCTTTGGTCTGGATTTGTCGGTTGGTTGCTTGATCTGCTCTTTATGATCTTCACGGACCGTATCTTCTGGTTCAAGTAATAATTTGTGAAAAAAATGCTCGCTGGATCAGCGAGCTTTTCTTATTCGTTAAGGTTTTGCAGGGTTTTTGGATTTATTGATTCGCTTCTTGAGCTTTACGCTCCATAAAAGCGGTCATTAAGTCTTCTGGCACATCATCCAATTGGACACCGATCACGCCAGGAACTTCTTCCATCAAGATGATCTCAACGCCGGCCGAGATATCCGCGCCAGCAAACGAGCAACCTTGGCATGCACCGACCATCGAAACATAGACGATCCCGTTGCGGAATCCGATGAATTCGATGTCACCACCATCGCGTTGTAAGAAGGGGCGAACTTTATCTAAAGTCGCCTCAATTAGTTTTATCGTTTCTTCTTCACTCATAATTCTTTTGCCTATCGACGCGGCATATTGTAGTACGATTTTTTGAATATGGAAAATAAAATACTCATCTTTACTAGATATACCAGCAAACTAGTGGTTTCATGATTGCAGTGTTATAATCCACCCGCTGAACAATCAAGGCGATTGGGCGGCGCCGTGGATTGGTTGTTCAGCGACTCCTTCCTCACCGCGCCGCCCAATCGTCGGAAGGAGTTTTTTCTATGTCTTTGTGCCTGGATTATATCGCCTATCTGGACGATGCCCAGCTTGCCGCGCTTTACGATGCCGTCGCCTATGAGGTGGGGGCGAGGGAAAGGGAGGCCTCGAGGATCGAGAAATCCGAGGCGGCGAAAGCCTCCAAGAGGCAGACGGTTTGCCCCAAATGCGGCCTGCCGCCGACGAGGAAGGGGAAGGCTGACGGCGTTCAGCTGCTCTATTGCAATCGATGCGGCGTCGCGTTCTCGGAATCCACCGGGACCGCGCTCCACATGTCCAAGCTCCCGCTGGGCAAGATAAGGCTCATCGTCACCCTCATCATGCTGGATTGCCCCGACTGGGCGATCGAGCGGATCGCCGGGGTGAACGTCAAAACCGCCCAATACTGGAGGGACAGATGCCTCGACGCGGCCACGGAATGGTCGATGCGGTCGAAGCTTTCGGCCCACGTTTGGATAGATGAGATGAGATTCGCCCCGAATCGGTCGGAAGGGCTCGTCGGCGGGGTTTGGGTCACCTATGCGGGGAAGATCGCGAAGGATTACTACATGGAGGTGGCCGTCGACGGCTCCGGGCAGGGCTTCTGCCACGTCTACTACGAGAAGGCCGGGACGCCGACGCGCGAGATGATACTCTCGGCCGTCGGCGACCGCATCGAGGGAGGAGAGGGCACCGTCCTCACCCATGACGGGGCGCCGTCGCACAACCTGCTGATCAGGTCGCTCGGCGTCAGGGACGATTGGCACAAGTTCATCGCCGGGGACCCCGATTACGAGAAGGCGATGGCGACGATGAGCAACTGCTGCAGCTACCTGAGGCATTCCTTCGAGTCGCATCAGGGGATAAAGTTCGGGAAGCTCGAGGCATACGGGAATTTCTTCCTCTATAGGTGGTCGCACATGAAAAAAGGAGGGTTGAACCACTCCATAGACTGCATGATGACGAGGCTTTGCTCGACGCCGAAGAGCCATCTTTTCGACGATTACGGAAAGAAAGGCGAGATTTGGTCGCGATGAAACCACTAGTTTGCTGGTATATCCAGGAAAACTGATTTTAGGCGGTTGCCTAAACGCGCGAACGTGCGTACAATTATGTAACGTGAAAGAAAACGAAAGGATTCACAACACATGAAATCGAAATTTTTGTTCGTCATGTCCGTTGCCGCCACCATGCTTTTGGCGTCCTGCAACAACATGCCAGCCACGTCTTCTCAGCCAGCAGCCTCTGATGACACTTCCGCCTCTGCCACTCAGGGACAGGTCATCTCCGTCACCTGCTCAACCACAGAAGCGACCCTACAACTCAACGAGACCTTACAGCTCGACGTCACTGTCGAGGTTACTGGTGGTGCCAGCAATAAGGTTACCTATTCCTCCAGCAACGCTGATGTCGCCGAGGTCAAAGACTCTGGCTTAGTCACTGCGAAAGCCGTTGGTGATGCGACCATCACCATTACCGCCAAAGCGGACCCAAGCAAATCCTGCACCGTTGCCATCCACGTCGCCGCTGTCCAATACGACGCTATCAGTGGTTTAACCGCTGGTGTTGCCGCCACTGTTAAGGGCACCTGTATCGCTACCAACAACAAATCTTTCATCCTCGCTGATGAAACTGGCGCTGTCATGGTTTACCTCAACAATAAGCCATCTCAGGAAATCGGCAAAGTCTATACCGCCAAAGGCACCCCAGTCGCAAGTGCTTATAGCGCTGGCTTCACTCAGTTTGATAGCAACGCCGTCATCGAAGAAGTCACTGGTGAGACTGCCATGGTCCCAACTGCAGCCCCATTAACCGCTGAAATCGCCGAGGGTTGGGTTGCTGCTTATAATGCCGCCACCGACAAGGCTGGCCAATATCTCACCCAGGATGCTATGAAGCTCTATAAGTGGGAAACCACCGTCACCATGTCTGGTTCCTATGCTGTTATCAAAGTCGCTGGATCCGATGTCGTCATCGAACCAGTCTATATGGATAACAAAGCCTTCAAGCTTGAAGAAGGCAAGAAGTATAACGTTGAAGGCGTCTATGCTGGATACCGCGTCCCAAGCTCTGGCTCTGGCTATGCCCAGATCGTTATCACCAAGGCCGAAGAGAAAGCCGCTGAAGTTGGTGATGTCACCCTTGCCTCTGCTGAAAATGCACGCGTCGTCAAAGTCGATGCAGACCTCGAAATGACCGCTTCCATCTATGGTGTTGAAAGTGGCAGTGTTACCTGGTCCTTAAAGGAAGAAGGCGCTTCTGCATTAGCAACCCTTACTCCAGACACCGAGAACGGCAATAAGGCCATCCTCCATGGTAAAGCCGTTGGTAAAGTCACCGTCGTCGCGACCTATCAAGAAAAGTCCGCCGAAATGGAAATCACCATTGAATCCAACGCGGTTGATAAGACCATCTCTCAACTCGATACCTTAAACGAAGTCGTCAACCTTGATGTCACCGTCGTCGCTCTTGCCGATACCGGTTATATCGTTGCTGATGCCACCGGTCACGTCTACGTCCGCGATGGCGATCACACCCCAGCCGTTGGCGATCACCTTAGCCTTGAAGCAAAGGTCGCTTCCTATAATGGTGGCAAACAGCTCACCATCAATAAGTATGAAGCTGCCCAGGGCACTGCTCCAGTTGCTCCAGCAGCGATGGCGATGACCGAAGCGATCGGCCTTGAGCTTGCTCCTATCACCAAAGCCGCGAAGACCGCGAAGACCTTCGCCGTCGGAACCGCGACTGCCCCAATCGGACTCTATTCCTGGGAAAATGTCTCCTTCACAGGTTCTGGCAAATATATGTATTTCGATCTTGGCGCTGCCCACTTCGAAACCACCAATACCGCAACTGGCCTCCTTCCAGAAGCCGGTAAGAACTATGACATGGAAGGCGTTGTCTATGGCACCTATACCTCCAATAGCATCGACTATGTCACCGTTATCGTTACCAAACTCGTAGAGCGCGCCGCTGAACAGGGCACCGTCTCTATCGAAGGCCCAGCCGCTGTTAACGTTGGCGAATCCATCGAATTACAAGCTGCCGTCGTCGGTGGTGGCGATGTCACCTGGTCCTTGAAGGAAGAAGGCGCTTCTGCAATCGCGACCCTCACCCCAGCCAATGACAATAAAGTGTCCGTTACTGGCGTTGCTGCTGGCAATGTCACCGTCGTCGCAACCTGTGGCGATAAGTCCGCTGAACACGCTGTCCAAGTCAAGGCCGCTCCTCAGCCAGGAAGCCTTGTCGCTGCCACAATTGCTAAAGGCACAACCAATTCCTATGACGATTGCACGATTAATGGCAAGTTCTCTGTCAAAGCTGGTAAGAATGGTGCTGGTGGTAATTTGACCATCACTGTTGGTGCTGGTGCTACTAAGTTAGTCTTCCATGCCTGCGCGTGGAAAAAAGAAGCTTCTGATATCACCCTCTCCGGTGCTGCCATTGATCCAAGTACTGTTTCGGTTTTAGCCAATGACGTTTTCACCGGAACGGCAAAGGCATTTACTCTCGATAATGAAGATTCATACAAATTTGAAGTGAATCTATCTGGCATCGAAGCCGAAACTGTGATCACCGTTACTACTGCAAAGCGTGTCTTTGTTTGGGACGCTTCCTACGCTGTTGGCAACGCTGCTGCCTAATTTATTACATCTATAATGAAAGCGACCCCTCGGGGTCGTTTTCTTATGGCTAATTGCGATGTAAGATAACAATAATGCTGATTATAATCTACATTTTAGGCGCAATAATGCTGATTATATTCCACATTTTTGTTCGATAGGTTAACGGAATGCTTTCGTTTCTGTTGGCATGTTATGCGCGCGCATGGATAATATAGGCATGAAGAAAATGATTCTGCCATTACTTGGGTCATTGATGCTGTTTTCATGCGCGAATGCTAGTGTCGCCTCTTCTCAAACGACATCGAGCGAACCGATATCATCTTCTACGCCTCTAGAATCGTCTCTAGGGCCTTCTATGGACGCGAATGCCTTATATGACGGGTATTACGCGAATTTGATCTCCTGGACGAATGGAGAGGATTTAAAGCAACAATTACACGATATTATTCATGGCGGGACCTATCAACCGATTGAATATGCCCATGGCAATACTCCAAACTGGATGTCCAATAAAGATGCGGATCGCAGTTTAGATGACTTCATCTACTTGGATGCCGTTTATAGTGGGGCTAAGATCTCTGCTGATTTATCCAATACCAGTTGGCAAAGAGAACATGCTTTCTGTGCATCTTTAATGACAGGATCTACCACAGGAAATGCGGTTAAAACCGTTGGTAGGGCAACGGATTTCCATAATCTATTCGCTTCTGCGAGCAGTGCGAACTCCTCTAGAGGCAATAAGAACTTTGGCAACGCGAATAAGAACGCGGATACCTATCAAAATCGATTGGACGTGAATCAAGATGGCTATAGCTTTGATAATAAGAACTTTGAGCCATCAGATTATGATAAAGGTCGTTTAGCTAGAGCCATCTTCTATATGGGCACGATGTATTGCGAAGAGGAATATGATGCCGTTAATAACGTCACGATGAAGCCACTTCAGATTGTTGACGGTTATGTGGACTATGTAGCGGGCAGTAACTGTGCCTTTGCCCATGGCAACCTTTCTGATCTATTGGAGTGGTCTAAATTCGATGTAGACCTATTGGAATATCAACACAACGAATCTGTTTATACTTTCGTGCCTGAATTAAATAGCGATCCTAGCCTAAATCATGCGCAAGGTAACCGTAATCCATATGTAGATTTCCCCGAGCTTGTGGATTATGTCTATGGTTCTAAGAAAGACCAAGCGGGTAAATTAGCCGATGTATTCTCTAGTTATGAATTGCTTGGCAAAGGCCAAGAAGGAGCGGAGCGTTATGCGATTACTAGCGCGAAACGTAAATACTATCAAGGCGAAGGCATCCTAAAAGAAGATATCCATGTTGTAGCGGTGGACCATAAAGGACAGACCACTGAATTTGATGATTTCACCATCAAAGATCGCACTTTTGGCAATCCACTTCCATATACTGGAAATTACGAAATCATTGTCCAAACCCCCTTAAATTCAATCTCTTATGATATTGATGTCATCACGGAAGACCCATTAGCAGAGGCGCAGTATAAGCATAATGTCACTGCGAAAAGTTCGGGCAATGACTTCTACGGCATCGATAAAAATCCGGGTGTCGTTCATACAGTAAACCTCTCTGGTGTGAGCTGGGATACTTATTATGCAGCGGGTTCGGTTCAATCTAATGATTCCGTCAAAGGCTGCAAATTCGGAACAAAGACCGCTCCTGTAGGGACTTTACGATTTGAAACCACGAATGCTTTTGAATACGAAGGCATGAGCAAAATATTAGGTGTCTATGTTTCTGGGACAACAGCTTCTGGGAAGAGCTATGCAATGAAGATTAAAGTTGGTGATGTAACCATCTCTACCAAACGTATCAGCTATATCGATCAAAATACTTTATGTGAAATCTATGGCAAATGCTCTAGCCCATTAGAAGGTAAAATCTCAATCGAAATCTCCGACATCGATGATGCTGTTTATATCAAGACAATTGCTGTTATTTTAGAAGACGTCGCCTAAGACTTCGATTTCGATTGCAAGCACCCCATATTTATCGATACAGAATTCAGGGTAATATTCATACATATCCTTAGGGTCTGCGACCTCGTCTTTATAATATCCTAACATGGTCTTTGGATAATAATCATAAAGGGCATAAAAATCCAAAAAACGCTGCAAATCCTTGATTTTTGCGCGGATTTTGCTGCCATTTTCATTATGTATGAAGATGATTTCATCTCCGATTTGTAATTGCTTCCTGCGGTCATCATATAGCCGCATCTCGATGGTTTTCCAACCGCCCGCCATGCGTTCAAATGGGCGAGGGCTCAAGTTCATCACATATTCTTTCATACTTATAGACTATAGCAGCCAAAACCTTGGCTGGAGCTTGTGAAATCTGCAACATTGACCTGTCCATTTAAGTCATCTCTAATGTAATCAAAGACAAGATCAAATGGGTAAGTCTCATAGGTTGCGATGATCTTGTTATCAAAATCTTCATTCAAGGAAGTGAAGTAATCGAATTGTTTTGATGTGTTTTGATGGAACAAAATGTAGTCGATGATGGCAACGGTGTAATATTCGTTGGGATCAAAATAGGAGGAGACCTCACTATAGACGTAGTTATAGCGGGATTCATAGATGATATCGCTGCCTTTGATGCTAGCGATAATAATCCTATTTAAGAATGGCGTTGCCTTAGAGATATCCTTGTAATAGACATCGCCAGAAAGATTCGCTCTTTGGGAGTTGCACATCGTGCAGCGAAGATCGCTATAAAGTGGGGCATATTTGGTCCAGATGGCTTTTTCAATGATGCATGGGATACCTTCGCCAGAAGATAAGGTCCCGTCTATATGTCCGGCATAAGCCGTTGCCTTAGAGGCATATTCATCTACCGCTAGATAAGGATCAATAATGGCTTGGATATTCGAATCTGCTTCCCAATAGGAACGGGCATTGATGATTTCATAATTGGAGCAAGCAGGGACGCCGTTATTGATGGTGATCTCAATATGGGAGATGCCGCCTCCATTATGCCCACTTTGAACAAACGGGACACCGGCCATATATTCATCTTCATACCAATGACTATGTCCGTTGAAAACCCCATCAAAATAGGTTTTATCTGCTGCCCAAGTGGAATTCGCGTATTTATCATGGATGACAAGCAATACCATCGAGCAGCCTTCTTCGTTTCTTAATCTTAAGGCTTCTTCTTTGGATAAGTCTTTAGGGTCAACGAAATCCATATCTTGAACGAAAGTGGAGGTGATGGATGTGGTTTGGCCTTGGCCAATCATTCCAACGATACCAATCTTATTACCGCCTCTTTCAATAATGGTCGATTTTGCAAACTCACCATTGTTCCAAGGCGTTTTGCTCTTCACGGGGTTATATTGCATGATGTTACCACCTAGCATTGGGAAGCTCGCGCGTTCTTTGTTTGCTAATAGACGTTCCACGCCCCAATCAAATTCATGGTTACCAACGGCCATCGCATCAAAGCCAGTATAGTTCATGGCATCGGTTATTAATGCACCATAATTGATGTTACTTTCAAAAGAACCTTGATACATATCGCCCGCTGATAGGATGACAGTATGATCTGGATCAGCATCCTTTAAGGCTTTCAATTTTCCAAAATACTTTGCAATTCCCGCCTCATATCCATCTTCGTCAAGTTCTAAGACTGATCCATGCATATCATTGACGCAGTAGAAATGATATACCCCGTCAGTCGAATCGATATTGACTTTGGATGTTGCTGACGACGATGATTTGGATGTGTTTCTACCGGTGCCAGAAGTCCATCTGCTAGTGCTACTTGTGCTGAAAAACGAAAGATCGCAAGAAGATAGAGCAATCGATAGTAGTGTGGTTAGAAATATATGATGTTTTTTCATGCAATTATATTGTAATGAATTATAAGGAAAGAAACATCATATATGATGAATCATTAATGAAGGCCACGGTGTTATCGGTTTAAATCTAAAGGTTTTATCTAGATTCTAGTATTTTTAATAGAATCGTTGCTTCTTTCTTGATTTCCGGATATTTTTGGACATAAAAAGAGATTCGCTCTTTAATGTCTTTTTTCATATGGCCATAGATTTCTTTTGCTTCCTCATAATCTATATAAAAGAACGGCGCAATTTCCAAAAGAGCCTCATTGGTATTTCCTAAACCGAAGGGCAGTTCAAAATCAGCGAAGAAAAACGTCGGATTAACATCATACATGGGTGATAAACGGTATTCGTTATTTTGATAAACAAAGGCGTGATTTCTGAGGTGATTATCGGTGCTGTTGATAAGGTAGGTAAATATCATCCGTTTATATAATTCGCGTAGGTTCTTACGCACATCACTGCAATTGGAATTGATGAAATTCGCCAAATCTAAATAGGAATAATTTCCACTTTCCCCATCCTTTGCACCGAGAGCTGTCACTGCGCTGAGATAATGAATTCTATGACCTTTGTTCCTATCGAAACGCTTTAATAAAAGGGTGTGTCCATAATCTGAATATTTTTCAAGTTTAGTATCGGGAACCTCGATGCCAACATGACTAGCAATTCGATTGGCAATATATTCCCAAAGTTCAACATCATAGGCATCTTTTTTGGATGGGAATTTTGCAAGATATACTTCTTCTTGATAATAGATGCTTGCTTTTGGCCTTGCACCACCAAGAGATGATCCTGGCAACAGCAATCTTTGATAAAGCGCATCATTTATCTCGCCGTCTTCTTCTAATGTTATGGAGGCATATTCGATGTCTTTTAAATAAAGATAAGGGGGGATTGCTTCTTTATCATCATTTAAGAATGGGCTGTCTAATTCTTTTTTGATCCTGAGAGCGCCCATTCGGCTAAGATCGTTTGTTCTTTCAAGATAATCGCTTGTCGATAGTTTTTTTGGCGCTCTATTCTCTTTGGCGGCAATCGCTTGCTCGTAGCGGTCAATAAGCATGGTGCCAAAACGGTCTGGAGTCATATCGTTCAAAAAGCCAAAGTCGTATTGGACACCCGAGAACAGGAAAAGACGCGGATCTATCAAAGGATAATTTGGGTTAGAAAGGTATTCTTTGCTAAATTCGAAACTGAAAATTTCATCGGCCTTTACAAAAGATGATGTAATAGTGCCGACCAGAATATCTTTTCCTTCCAGTGAAATGTATAGATAGTACCGATTCATCTTTTACCCCTTTTTCTTATTGTGAGGTTCATGTCTTGGATGTTCCTGCCAAATTTATCTTCAAGCAGCAAAGACGCAAGCTCATCATCTCTATTCCCCAAAGCATTCAATGCGGCTGCATATAAACCAATTGAGACATCAGGCGAACCTTTTTCGATTTTTATTAATGTTGGGCGTGATATATGTGCGCGCTCGCAAACTAGGCGCATAGAAAGATTTCGTCTAAGTCTGGCGAGTTTAATGTTTTCTCCTAGTTGCATTAAGTTAGCAGAAACTTTTGGGAGAAGGATGCATTTAGTTTTCTTCATAATTAATTTCCTAATGTCAATTATATTTTACATATTTCGATAAAGTTATCAATCATATTTGACATTGTGGTCGCCATACAAAACAATATAAAAAAGAATTAAAATATGCTCAACCAATTAAGAAACAGTTTGTTATTTATTCTCCATCGATGAAACACGGGACCAAGGCAAACCTTATCAAACAAGGGTTCGTGGTCATTTCTACAAAGCAGGAACTTCAGGCATTAATTATATAAGGAGCGAAAAAATGAAAGGCATAACACTGATATCCTCTAAAGGGCTAACTTATGAAGAGATATCTCCGATAATTAAAAACGCATTCAAGGATTTAAAGATTGAGTCTGACGAAGCACCGAGAGGTGAAGAGGGCGGTTATCTCTATTTGGGTAAGTCTCCAAGAAGTTTAGCTATTTATTTTTCTCCATCTGAACGCCTTTGCACGGAAGATGGATTTGAAGATCAGGAATTAAATCGTATCCCTTTTGAACCATTTGCCACCGATGTTAGTTTCCGTATCTATGCTATTGTTTGTAGACTAGTAAAGGTTATTGTTGAACTGTGCCCTGAATTATATATTTGCGACGACCAAGAAGATTTCCTTGGCCCCGCTAATGAATTTCTTGAAAGACACAGTAATAACATATAACTATGAAAAAACCGCGGTATTTCCGCGGCATATCGATTAAGTGGTGGACCGTGAGGGACTCGAACCCGCGACCCGCTGATTAAGAGTCAGCTGCTCTACCAACTGAGCTAACGGTCCATTGCGCTTTTTGCGCCTACGTATCTTAGTACAACTAGACACTTGTGGCAAGTTTATATTTTCCATTGTTGCAAATTTGTTATTTGTTGTTGCTGAACAATGGCTCTATGTACGCGTATAATTAGGGCAATTATGAAAGCAATCAAAGGCAATATCATCCATTCCAAGAAAATCGGAGCATTAGAGATCATCCCGCATGGATACATCGTTTATGATGAGCGTGGTATCCAAGGCATTTATGATACAAAGCCCAACGATCTGCATGTTCAGGATATTGAGGATTATGGTGATGCGTTAATCATCCCATCCTTTTCGGATATGCATTTGCATGCACCGCAATATGCGATGCTAGGCATGGGCATGGACTTGCCTTTATTAGATTGGCTCAATACTTATACCTTCCCAACGGAAGCCCATTTTAAAGATTTAGACCTTGCTAGGAAAATCTATCATGATTTAGCATCCGAACTTGTCCGCAACGGCACGACCCGTGTCTGCATGTTCTCTTCGCTCCATGTTGATGCAACTTTGGTTCTCATGGATGAACTTGAAAAAGCGGGCATCGTTGGCTATGTCGGTAAGGTCAACATGGACCATAATGGTGGAGTGGACCTTCAAGAAGAAACTGAAGAATCCATCCAAGAAACGTTACGTTGGATTGAAGCATCCAAGCAGTTCAAGAATATCCATCCAATTATCACCCCAAGGTTCACGCCGAGTTGCACGAATGAGTTGATGGCGGCATTAGGGGAGATCGCTAAAAATCACGATTTGCCTATTCAATCCCACTTATCTGAGAATGTAGGGGAGATCGCTTGGGTCAAAGAACTTCATCCAGATTGCTTAGAATATTGGGAGACGTATCAGAAATATGGATTATGGAATCAGCGTACGTTGATGGCCCACTGCGTCCATTCTAGCGAGCGCGAACTAAAGGCAATCAAAGACGCTGGTGTCTATGTGGTCCATTGCCCATCTAGCAATGAGAATCTGATCTCTGGCTATGCGAGCGTCCGTCATATGCTGAATCAAGGCGTCAAGGTTGTCCTTGGCAGCGATATTGCAGGCGGTGATCATCTCTCCATGTTTGACAATGTGACAGCGGCGATCCGTGCCTCCAAAGCAAGGCAAATCATGGATGAAGGAAAGAATAAATTCCTGACTGTCGAAGAGGCTTTCTATCTCGCAACAAGCGCGCCAGCTGAGTTCTTTAATGAGGCCCCAGGATTTGAGATTGGCAACCCACTTCACGCCTTAATCTTAAATGACGAGAAACTATTATCGGTTCGCCCACTAGACCTCAAAGAACGCTTTGAAAGAGTGATGTATCGCGGCAAAGAAGAAGCGATTATCGCCGTTTATAGCAACAACAAAAAGATTCGATAAATTACTTAAAACCCTGCAAAAATCGCATATATTTAAAGAATAGTCTGGATTTGCAGGGTTTTTCATATCTTAAAAATCCCTGCAGATATGGGTTCTTTCATTTTATGAAATTTCTTGTGCTCTTTTGCCCGTTTGTCTTTTATAATTTTCCGCATATTGAAAAGGCTGAAAGTTATGAATGCGATTGGTTTTGATAATGACAAGTATGTAAGCATACAATCCCAAAAAATTAAGGAAAGGATTGCGACTTTCGGCGGCAAACTCTACCTCGAATTCGGCGGCAAGCTTTTCGATGATTTCCATGCCTCTAGGGTTCTTCCTGGATTTAAGCCTGATACCAAGCTGCGCATGCTGCTTGAGATGAAGGAAGAAGCCGAGGTCATCATTGTTATCTCCTCGCAGGCGATCGAAGATGCGAAGGTCCGCGAAGACCTTGGCATCACCTATGACCAAGATGTGCTCCGCTTGATGGATGCTTTCCATGAAGCGGGCTTATATGTGAGCTCTGTTGTATTGACCCAATATGAGGGGCAAAAGAATGCGAAACGCTTTGAGCGTGTTTTAGCCAAACAAGGCATCAAAGCTTATCATCATTACTCTATTCCAAACTATCCTTATGATGTCGACCTCATTGTCTCAAAGGACGGCTATGGCAAAAACGAATATGTAGAAACCACACGTTCTCTTGTTGTCGTGACCGCTCCTGGCCCAGGAAGCGGCAAGATGGCGACCTGCCTTTCGCAGATGTACCACGATTCTTTGCGAGGCATCAAATCCGGTTATGCGAAATTTGAAACCTTCCCGATTTGGAATCTGCCGCTCAAACATCCAGTCAACTTGGCCTATGAAGCGGCGACTGCCGATCTTGACGACGTCAACATGATTGACCCATATCACTTAGAGCATTATGGCGTTTCCACCGTCAATTATAACCGCGATGTTGAGATCTTCCCGGTTTTGAACCGTTTGATTTCGGCAATCTTTGGCTCTTCCCCTTATTTTTCCCCAACCGATATGGGCGTCAATATGGCGGGATATTGCATCAGCGATGATCTGGTTTGCTGCCAAGCCTCACGTCAAGAGATCATCCGTCGTTATTACCGCGCGATGATGGACTCCTTAAAAGAGAAGGTCACAGAGGCGACAGTGGCGAAAATCGATTCCATCATGAAGAATAACGGCATCTTCCTCGCGGAACGTCGCCCTGTTTCTTATTGCTTAGAGAAAGCCAAATTGACCAAAGGACCAGCTTCGGCCATGGAACTTAACGATGGCACGATCATCACTGGCAAAACCACGAGCCTATTAGGCGCGACGGCCGCGATGATTCTAAATGCCCTTAAACATCTCGCGGGCATTCCCGATAAGACTTTATTGTTGCCAAAAGTCGTTATCGAACCGATCTGCGAACTCAAAACCAAAGGCCTTGGTCATCATAACCCGCGCCTTCATGTCGATGATGTTTTGCTCGCGTTATCGATTTCCGCGGTTACCAATCCACTTGCCGAGCAGGCCTTAGCCCAGCTTCCGAACCTCAGAAATTGCGAATCACATTCCTCGGTGATCCTTTCCTCTCATGACTTATCCATCCTCAACCGCTTAGGCATCCACGCGACCTGCGAGCCAATCTACGAGACCCGCAAATTATACCATTCAAAATAAGCGTTCTCCTTTAGGAGACATCAATATCCGATGCGTAGAAATATCTAAACAATTTTTATTTATTTTTTAGTTATGCATGGTATATTGATGAACTTCCTGAGGGAGGGTCGTTATGAAGAAGTTACATAAACTAAGCCTATTGGCAATGCTCACATTGACGCTGAGTAGCTGCAATAACAGTGAATTCCTGTCGATTTTATCGTCGTTTTTAAATGATTCGGATGTCACCAGTTCAAGCAGTGACGCTGATACATCCATTAGCGGCGAAGGCGGCAATACCTCGACTTCCTCTGGAACTGGGACTTCTAGCAAGGGAACTTCTTCTAGTTCCTCCTCTAACTCTGGAACGATCACCGCGGAAGGCACCATCACTTTCGATATGAACGAGAATAGTTCCAATATCGCCTATGAGATCAATAATGTTCCTGTCGATCAAATCGATGGAACAAGCTGCAACGGAGCCTCTGAACGTTCCATCCGTATTGGTACCCGTAATTCCTCTGGGCAACTCGAAATCACTTTCAGCGAGGAAGTCATGGTTAAAGGCCTTAAAATCGATGCTTCCCCATTTGCTTTCGATTCTAACCCAGTTTTAAGCGTGAGAACCTCCGCTCATAGCAGCGCGGTCAGCAAGACCATTTCCTCCCACAATACCTATGTTTTCAATGATTTTGAAAGCGATAGTGTCGCTTCAACCTCCATCACCTTATCCACAACTACCAAAGCCAAACGCGTCTGCGTCTATTCGATCACGGTTGTGATGGGCGATGTGCATCCAGTTTACCCAACCTCCATCTCCGCGACTTCTTCTTTAGAAGTTGGCTTAGGTTCCTCTAAACCAATCACGGTCACCTTATCACCATGGAATACCAATGTTAAGGAACTCTCTTATAGCAGCGCGAACACCAACATCGCGACCGTCAATAGCAAAGGCGAAGTCACTGGTGTTGCCTTAGGCAATACCACGGTCACCGTTACCGCGACCGCCGCTAACGGCGTGCTTACTGCAACGACCGCTGTTGAAGTCGTGGAAGCCCCAACGCTAGCAAAGACCCCAATGGCGTATACCTATAAAGATTATGTGTCCAACAACGTCTATGATCTCGATAACTGCCCAACCACCGGTTCGGCTAAGATCCTCGTCATCCCTGTCTGGTTCAGCGATTCCTCCAGTTACATCAACACCAATAACAAAGCCTCGGTCCGCGAAGATATCCGCAAAGCCTACTTCGGTACCCAAACCGAAACCGGCTGGCATTCCGTCAAGACCTACTATGAGGCCGAATCCATGGGCAGATTGACCCTTGAAGGTACCGTCTCTGATTGGTACAACGTGAATAGCAGCATGTCCACCTATGGTTCAGGGAATAGTGGTGCCAATGCAACCATGTCCCTTGTCGAAAGCGCCTCCGATTGGTACTTCACCAATAACCCAAGCGAATCCCGCAAAGATTATGACCGCGATGGCAATGGCTACCTCGACGGCGTCATGCTCATCTATGCGGCTCCTGACTATTATGCGATGAACCGCAGCTCCTATGGCAACCTCTGGGCTTATTGCTATTGGATGCAGGATACCAGCAAGAAATCGACCACCAGCCCTGGCGCCAACGTATACTTCTGGGCGAGCTATGACTTCATGTATGGTTCCAATGCCTATAGCCGCACTGGCCAATCCTCTTATGCTTCGGGCGATACCAGCCATTGCACGATCGACGCCCATACCTTCATCCATGAGATGGGACACGTCTTCGGCCTTGAGGATTATTATGACTATGGCTCTTATCAGTATTCGCCAGCCGCTGGATTCTCCATGCAGGATCATAACGTCGGTGGCCATGATCCATATTCCGTCATTGCTTATGGCTGGGCCGATCCATATATCCCAACCTCTTCCTGCACGATCGAAATCGGTGCCTTCCAGTCCACCCATGATGTCGTCTTATTGACCCCATCCTGGAATAGCGTCGATTCTCCATTCGATGAATATCTGCTCGTTGAACTGTTCACCCCGACGGGTCTTAATGCGCAGGATTGCTCCTTTAAGTACGCGGATGATGTCAAAGGTCCAAGCGCGACCGGCATCCGCTTATGGCACGTTGACGCAAGGCTTGTCGCCGTCAATAGCGTCAGTTCCCGTGGCGAACCGAACTATAGTTCCAGCAATATCACCGTCAATCCAACCCAGGGCACTTATGGTGTCTATCATGCGATGTCGAATAGCTACAATAGCAGCGACTATGGATCCATCCTTGGTTCTAACTATTATAGGTACAACATCATCGAAGTCATCCGCAATAACACCACGATGTCGACCGGCAGCACCGACACCCTTTCTGCCGACGACTTGTTCTATTCTGGCGATACCTTCAACATGAGCAAATACGCCAAACAGTTCGCCAATTCGGGCAAGCTCAATAGCAATGTTGACCTTGACTGGAGCTTCTCTGTGACCATCGATGGCAGTGGTGAAAATGCCGTCGCAACCCTCCAGTTGATCCACGCATAAACAATAAACGCAACGTTTCAGGTGCCTCAAATGCAGGCGCCTTATGTGTTACGCATTTATCGAGAATGTAAGCGCTATCTTTCTATTTTTCGAAGCCTTAAGACGGAAACTCTGGCAAAAACGCTTGCATAATATGCGCGCACGAATACTATGTTTTTCACTTAAAACCCAAATGGAGGATTTTTGATCATGAATAAGAAAACCACTGGGTTGCTATGCTTAGCCGCAGGATTGCTCGTCGGCGCAGCCATCGCAGCCCCTAGCTCCATCGCGTTGGTTAAGGCGAATGAAGGCGCACCTGTTGCTAGCGCGCAATACGCCATTGAATTACCTAGCATCGACGGAGTTTCGTTTAACGTCAAAGATCATGCAGCAGCTGGTGAAGTCGTTGAAATACGTTTGTTAGCCGACGAATCTAAGATCAGCTACACTGGAGATCTCTTCGTCAATGGATGGAAAGCTTCCCGGATCGATGACAATACATTCAAATTCGTCATGCCAGCTGAAAAAGCGATCATCACCCTTGAGTATGGTGAAGTTGAAGCAGAAGTAACCACCTACAATGTTGTCGAAGTTCGTCCGGAAGGCATGTATTTCGATGGCCTTAATAATGCCTATGAAGCGGGCGCGAATGTCCAATTCAAAATCACCTTTGACGCCTTTGCTGGCATTACTTGGAATGGCATGCTTGAAATTTTCACTAATGAAAACGAAGGCAAGCAGAATATTGAATACGCCGAAAATAATGGCTATTTCACCTTTGAAATGCCGGCTAAGACGGTTTTCGTTAAAGCTGAAGCCGAGAACCGTGACTACAACTTGAAGCGTGCAGAAGGCGATCAGTCCAGCTATAAAGCATTCGGCGACATCGAATTGCTTGTTGAAGATGGCGATCCAATCCGCCTCTTTGAAGGTGGCGACCTCTTTGGTAAAGCCGCGCGCGTTGAATTCAAATCTATGGTTCGCGTGCATATGCGCAACTTCTATCAGGACGTTCCTGTTAAAGGCGCCTATGCTCCTCTTGGTTTCCGCATCAAGGAAACCCGTCAGCAATTCTTGCTTGAAGAGGGCAAGGATTACGTCGATATCGAAATGCCAGGCCGTGACATCAGCCTTGAGGCTATCGTCACCGACCGCAACTTTGGTTTGGCCCTTGGCCAAGGCGAACACACCTCCATCGAAGTCTATCACAAAGACGAAGATGGCAATTTCGTCAAGGACACCCAGGATTCTCCAACCGCCCTTTATGGCGAAACCCTTTATGTCCGCGTCCCATCCGACAGCGCAGACTTCGGTGCATCTAAGCTCCATGTCCTCGCCGTCAATGAAGCGCGTGATTCCTCTGGTAACCCAGTCATTGGCATCGACCGTGATATCGATTTCGATCCAAATACCGGCTATTATGCATTCACCATCAATGGCATCTTCGAATCCATTGCTTTGAATGTCACCGAAGCCGCCGCGCTTGCTAACCCAACCCCAACCTGCGAAGAGCACATCAGCGCGACCTTATATGTCGCTGGCAACGATGGCCTTGTCGAGCTTGATGAGAATCATCACGCCATTCCCGGCAATATGGTCTTCGTTAAGGTTAGCTCCGATGATGGCGAATATGGTGGCAAAGTCGTCTCTGGCACCTTTGCCAAAGCCGATGAAAGCACCGGCAACATCTCCTTCGTGCGCAACGGCGAATATTTCGTCGCCACGCTTCCGGTGGATGCCATTTCCTTCGCCGTCAATGCGACCGAGCAGAAGGTTTATAACAATACTGGCTTAGTTGGTAAATATGTCGGCAGAAACTACACCGTCTCTAGCAACTATAGCTCCAACAACAGCTACCTCAACGAAGTCACCCCAGCGGGTACCTTCGCTTATAGTTCTTATACCGCTTACGCCATGCAAGAGTTCACCCCAGCTTCCGATGGTGCAACATTCGGTACCTTCACCGCGAAGAAGGGCAGCATGGAAGGAACCTATTCCACCGGTTACACCTTGCCTGAAACCCAGGATAGCTTCACCAGCAGCACCCTTTATCGCTTCGCTTATGGTGAGAAAGTCATCGCCTGGCAGGAATCCGCAAAAGAAGCGACGGATACTCAGCTCTCTCCATTCGCCTCTCCAACAAGCATCGCCTTTGCCTTCAAAGCAAACGAAGCAAGCGATGAAGCCTTTGCCTTCTATACCGCCAAGGTTACCGCCAATAACAACGTCTATGTCTTCGGACAGGCCGTCTATGGCGAAGAAGTCTGGGCCAACGTCTTCGTGAACGTCACTACCGGCGATTACAAGATCGACAACCAGCTCGAGATCAACCTCCTTGCTGGTGATAACATCGGCGCTAACGATGCCTTCTTCTCTGTCTCTTATGCTGGCGACAACATGTACGATGTTGGAACCGATAGCAAGGGCAACAAAGTCTTGCTCGATGGTTACCAGGGCGAATGGACCGTTGGCAGCGAGACCTTGAACCTTGATGGTATCAACAAAGCGACTTATGGCGGCAATGAATATAAGTATGTTTTGGATAAGGGAACGCTTACGTTGACCAGAACCTATGTTACTAATGATGGCGGCGTCACCGAAACCATCGTTATCAATAGATTCGACTTGACCGCGCGCACTGCAAGCCTTGTCAGCCAGGTCGCTTCCGATCCAGTTCCATATTTGATCGACCTTGAATCGTCTAACGCCACCATCTCTTCACGTGATACGGTTGCCGGATTTGTCTATGATGATGCAACTGGCTTCTATGCCAGCGACAACAAAGGCGTGTCCAGCTCCAACGCTGAAATGTCCATTACTGCCTTCAAGACCGTCCAGATCTCCTTCGATTATGAGACTTCTGGTGACTGGTCTTCCACCAGTGACTGGGACTACTTCGCCATCTATAAGAACAACATCCAAGTCGCAAAGTTCGGCGACACCAGCGGATCCTACGCGATTGTCTTGAATGCTGGCGATGTTCTCAGCTTAGTCTATTCTAAAGATGGCAGTGGTAATGGTAGCACCGGCGAAATCGACGGTGTCATCATCTCGAGCCTGAGAGTTATGACGCCTGGCAACGAAGCTGGCACCTATACTGTTGCTGGCAAAACCGAAGACATTGTTCTTGATGGTTATGGTCATGGCACCTATGGCGAAGTTTCCTTCAACTACTCCGTCAAAGGCGATGAGATCGAGCCTGTCATGATCAACACCGAGATTGTTGAGCGCGGTGGTAAATATTATAAGGAAGGCGATTTATTATCCTTCGATATAGATACGCTTACCGCGACCGATGTCAGACAGTCTGTCGAAATGACTGTTGGCACCCCAATCATCACCTATAGCGATGCCACCCCATTCACCTATAACGATGCTAATGGCACCTATACCTCTGGCAACGCCGGTGTTGGAAACTCTAATTCCTATATGTATATCGAAGCTGCTGAAGATGGGGTTATCTCCTTCGATTATGAAACCGGTGGCGAAGGTGGTTACGATTACGCGACCATTTCTGTCGACGGCGTGGAGAAATTCACCAGCAAGACCAGTGGTACCGCGGATAACCACACCTCTGGCACCTTCAGCATGGAACTTAAGAAAGGCCAGAAAGTTACCATCCGCTTCACTAAAGACAGTAGTGGCGAAGCTGGCATGGATTCCATCGTCATCTCCAACTTGGTCTTCTTGGTTGCCTAATTGAGAAAGGGGAATAACAATGAAAAATAGCAAATTACTATTGGTTCTTGCTGCCAGCGCGACCTTAACCCTCGCCGCTTGCAACAATCAGAATGATCTCCCAGCCTCTTCTGAATCCCTCAGCCAGAGCGTTGCTGAGAAATATGCGGTTAATGTTACCGCTCATGAATTACTCAATATCAGCGTCGATAAGACCCAGGCCGAAGCGGGCGAGCGCGTGACCATCACCGTCACCCCAAAGAAAGCCTCCGTCATGCTCGATGCCGTCAAAGTCAATGGCGTTGATCTCAACGCCATTGGCGGCGTCTATTCCTTCGAAATGCCAGCCAATGCGGTCACTGTTTCCGCAGAGGCCCATGACCGTCATAGCGTCACCATCAGCGAGAACCTCCCAGAAGGCGTCCGCGCGGTTGCTGATAAGCAATACGCCGATGCCGGTGAGGTCGTTGAAGTCACCCTGGAATATGATGAAACCGCCCTTACCATCCAATTTGTGATGGCGGGAACCATGTTCTGCGGCCAAAAGAGCAATAAGGTCTATTACTTCGTCATGCCTGATGGCGATATCGAGATCCTTGTTGGTGCCTCCCAAGGCGTCAATCATGGCGTCGTTAATATCTCTGAGCATGCCAATGTCCTTCTTCCAGATGAATGCGTCTCTGGCGCAGCTGTCTCCTTCTCCTTCACCATCGATCTTGGCTATGATTTCGATGATATCGAGATCTTGGACGCTGATGGCAATGCCATCGCGTGGGCATTTGATGAAGAAGAGCCAAACATGGTTAACTTCAACATGCCAGCCAGCGCAGTCTCCGTCAACGTGAAGACCACCGTTGGCTTCTTCGAAATCGCTTCTAGCAAAGAAGATAAGAACATCTACGAAATCGCCTATGAAAACGAAGGCGAATTCGTCAGAAGCACCGATGGACACTTCCCATTCGGCGCAAGAATCCGTGTTTTGATGAAGGACACCGATGAAGAGAAATTCTCTCGCTTGAGCCTCTCTGGTATCGGCCAATTCACCCGTGAAGAAGGCACTGTCGAAGGCAACTACCTTGCTTACTACTTCAACATGCCAGCCCGCAAAGTCGGTTTGACCGTTGAAAAGCAAGACCTCCTCCACGAAATCGTCGTTAATAAAGATCAGGCGGCGCACTTCAATTTCTCCTTCTATACGAAGGATGAGGATGGCAACTACATCCCAGTTGACGGCGCGAAGCTTTACACCGAAGCTTATGTCAAAGCGGAACTCATCGAAGGATTTACCGCTGCTGACTATGAGATCAGTTCCCTCAAGATTGAGTATAAGACCTATACCTATAATGAGAGCAGCTTATCCACCAACACCAGAGACTTGCTCAAATCCTCCAGCTGGACCACAGGTCTCAACGAGGATGGATATTATGGCTTCAAGCTCTCGGTCTCTACCGCTGAGCATATGATGCTTGAGGGCGAAGATGCCAAGGTTACCTTAACCGCGGTTGAGAAAGACCTCCAGATCTGGAAGGGCAAATCCTGGCTTGGCAGCTATATCGGCCTTGAAGTTGGCTCCAGCCATGGCGATAAGCTTACGAACTCCATCAATGTCACCATCGATGGCGCGGGCGAATACAAAGGCCGCAGCGGGCCATTCCTTATCACTGCTGATGACGTGGACAACAAAGTCGTCACCATGTCCACGATTGGCGCTTCGACCCCAGATACGAAGAAATTCGCATATGGGGAGAACCTCATCTTGACCCATGACTATCCACAAGATACCGTCCTTGGAACTTCTGCAGACTGGCTTGTTGCCGTTAAGAAAGCAAGTGCTGATGACGCTGATGCGGAATACACCGTTAAGGCTGAGCACTTCGGCGTCAATGACAACGCCAATATCTATGGTGCGGTCCAGTTCTTCCATAATGGCGAAGCTTATGCGAATGCCTTTATCGATTACACTG
>Ga0256405_10005386_pt1 | contig 22232 bp, 17 predicted proteins | sample RumenRJG_02DNA_FD_189096 | JGI IMG/M metagenome (GOLD analysis project Ga0256405, IMG submission 189096) | Bovine rumen microbial communities from Lethbridge, Alberta, Canada - RJG_02 | ecosystem: Host-associated > Mammals > Digestive system > Stomach > Rumen | place: Canada: Alberta... | reverse complement strand
ATTCGCCTAGATAGATATTAATACAACATATCTAGTATAACATATAAAACAAAGAAACACCACTGAAAAATGGTGTTTCTTTGAATTTTTTACATTGCGTACTTATCTATACCCGCAAAATTTGGGAAATAAATGCCGCAGTCATCTGACTGCGGCATTTTTTTTGTTCATAATAATAGATAGTTCGTTATTTATTTTAAGTTTATGGCGTTACTCAGCTTATTCTTTTACGGTTTCTGCTTCAGGGGCGTTCTTCTTGACGCTTTCGATTCCGTTTACGGCGCTCTTTAGTGCCTTGTAGCCTTCGCTTACACCGATAATTTCGCCGTTTGTGGCCTTCAGTCTGAAGCGGAATTCGCCGGCCTTGTCGGTATAGATTTCGAACTTAGGATGCTTCTGAACCTCGAAGCCTTCCACAGTCTGGTTTTCAACATTTGCGGCAGGAGCGTTTTTCTTAACGCTTTCAATACCTTTCCTGCAAGCAGGTTCACCTGAATAAACTTCAGATGTCAGAATAACTTCACCATTGGTGGCCTTCAAATCGAATTTGATGCCCGTATTGGTTTCTCTAATGACAAATTTGCCCATACCAGTCCTCTTAATTTGATTAATCGTCTGCCGTTAGCCTTCCGCAAAAAAAATTATTTCCGGCGGCGTGTTTTGTTCTTGTCAAACAGACAGTCATATTCTGTACTTTTCTTTATGTTTTTATCAAGAATTGTTAATAAAAAGTTTTAAGTTTGTCAATATATGTACTGTCTGAAAAATCTCCTGAACAGGCCTGTATTCAATGACAGGTGCGGCCTGCGGCGCTTCCGGAGAGTGAATGGTATTTTCACTTTCCCAAGGCTGTGACAGAGTCTTTGAGTAAGATTCCGCTGGTGGTGTTTTTCGCGGCTTCACCTAAGTCCGTTATCTTCTGCGAAAGCAAAGCCGCAGATTATAAATTTGTCAAAAAATCAATTTTTAGCTGTTTATACATGACGATTAATATATAATGTGCACAATTTCAAAAAATTACAGATGTTTATGTTAAAGCCAAGGTGTCCGGGGCTGACCTGTTCAGAACGGATTTGTATGGGCAGACTGTGATTTTTTTCTTTTTAAACAGGTTGTTGATAACAGATATTATTGAAATCCGGTGTCTTTATTAAATGATTTACCGTATTTTACGGAAGTCGATTTAGTAAGGATATCGTTTTTCCATGCATAAGGTAAGGTAACAAAATGCAAAGGATTTTACTCAGAGGTAAGCTTCATCAGGCCAGGGTTACTCACTCCGTATTGAATTATGAGGGATCCTGCGGCATTGATTTGGATCTTTTGGACGCCGCCGGCATTGCGGAACATGAACAGATCGATATCTATGTTGTAGAAAACGGTGCAAGATTTCATACCTATGCAATAGCTGCCGAAAGAGGTTCTAAGGTTATTTCCTTAAACGGTGCAGCCGCCAGAATGGCAGCAGTGGGGGATAAGGTCATAATCTGTGCCTATGGTATTTTTGATGAAAGCGAGGTGAAGGATCACAAGCCAAGTCTCGTATACCTTAACGAAAAGAATGATATCGTGCGTACAAGCAAGGACATTCCGGTACAGCTCGGCTGATAGGTCTTATTTTTGTCAAACAGGCATGTCATTTATCTGATCATGCCTGTTTTTTCAGGAGGTTTCATGACTGTAAAACTGATAGCCGGACTCGGTAATCCGGGCTGTGAGTATGCTCATACCAGACACAACATGGGTGTTGATGTCATGTACATGATTGCCGACAGGTACGGAATCAGCCTGAGAACCGACAGTAAATATAACGGTGAAGTCGGCAGGGGCATGATTGAAGGTCAGGAAGTAAGACTCGTATTCCCGACAACCTACATGAACAAGAGCGGGGACTCAATTGGTCCTCTGGCCAATTTCTTCAAGATAAAGCCTGAGGAAATTCTGGTCATTCACGACGAACTGGATCTTCCTCCGGGAGTAGCAAAATACAAGCTTGGCGGCGGTCCCGGCGGTCATAACGGTTTAAAGAGCATTATTGCCTGTCTCGGCAACTGTCAGAATTTCCACAGGCTCCGCATCGGCATAGGCAAGCCGGTTACCAGAGCCGAAATGATTAACTTTGTATTGGGTAAGCCGCCTAAGGCTGAAATGGATCTTATTGAACAGGCTAAGCAGGCTGCAGTGGAATCAGTAGGTCTGCTGTTTACCCAGAATATTGCCAAAGCCACCAACATGCTGAACGGCTTCAAGGCAGGTCGATAATTTTAGGAGTATATAAAAATGGGGTTTAATTGTGGTATCGTGGGTTTACCTAACGTTGGTAAATCAACATTATTTAATGCATTAACCAAGGCAGGCATTGAAGCTGCAAACTTTCCGTTCTGTACAATTGAACCAAACACCGGTGTTGTACCTGTTCCGGATCCGAGACTTAATGCCCTGGCTAAAATTGACAAGCCGTTGAAGATCGTTCCTACCGCAATGGAATTCGTGGACATTGCCGGTCTGGTTAAAGGTGCATCCAACGGTGAAGGGCTCGGCAACAAGTTCCTTATGAACATCAAGGAGACCGATGCCATCGCTCACGTTGTACGCTGCTTCGAAGATCCGAACATCATTCACGTAAGCGGAAAGATCAATCCTTCAGAAGATATTGAAGTTATTAATACCGAGCTTGCGCTTGCTGACCTCGATACCTGTGAAAAGGCCATCCACCGTCTGGAAAAGAAGGCAAAGGGCGGTGACAAGGATGCTCAGGCTTCAGTAAAGGTTCTGGAAAAGTGTCTTCCTGTTCTTAATGACTGCAAGAAGCTCCTGACTCTGGAATTAAGCGATGAGGAAAAGGCTCTTATCCGTGAATGCAATTTCCTTACCTTAAAGCCTACCATGTACATTGCCAATGTGGCTGAAGACGGATTCACCAATAACAAGTATCTTGACGAGGTTCAGGCCATTGCCGACAAGGAAGGTGCAGTTGTTGTTCCTGTTTGTGCCGCTGTGGAATCAGATCTCGCTTCAATGGAAGATGACGAACGTCAGGAATTTCTTGAAAGCCTCGGTCTTGAAGAACCTGGCCTTAACCGCGTTATCAGAGCAGGTTATAAGCTTCTTAAGCTTCATACCTACTTCACTGCAGGTGAAAAGGAAGTTCGCGCCTGGACCATTCCTGTAGGTGCCACAGCTCCAAAGGCTGCCGGTAAGATTCACACCGACTTTGAAAAGGGCTTTATCAGGGCAAACACCATAAGCTACGACGACTACATTACCTACAATGGTGAAGCAGGTGCCAAGGAAGCTGGTAAGATGAGAGCTGAAGGTAAGGATTACGTGGTTCAGGACGGTGACGTTATTACCTTCCTGTTTAATGTTAAGAAGTAGTCGTGACAGTAAAGACATTCTGAGCATCGCTTTATAGCTGATTTCAGAGGTTTTGCAGACCGGGTTCCCGTCAGGAACCCGGTCTTTTGTTCTGTGCATGTCCGGAATATTACCGGTGACGGAAGTATTTAATCACCGCGCAGTTTATTATGGGTGCGCTGGCAGAAAATGCCGGATGAATAATATATAAACATTACGGTGCGTGTAATATTCAGAGTCAAAACTGAATTATTTCATGAGCTTTTTGAAAAGTACTGATATTGCGTCGCCGGGAGTCCCCTTATCAGTACGTGGGGTAAGGTCGTTGGTTCAGACTGTTTTGTGGTTTTGCCGTTTGAAGAGAATGCCGTATCCTCGCAGAAACACGAGTTCTGTCAGATAATGCGGTCGTCTGTCGGAATCTTCTCCACTGAGAAATGCTCCGTTGCATATCTGAGAATGTCCGCAGGCTTTTCATGTTCAAGAGCGTCAGGAATGTGCTGTCCCAGGAATCTTATGGCCTTAACCAGAAGTTCAGAGGCATGTGCGGTATCTATAGGCACGGCATGATTCTGTTTGGAGTATTTATGTCCGTCGTCCTCCATGGCCAGAGGCAGATGAATGTATCCCGGTACCTTTTCATTTAATTCCCTGATAAAGGATATCTGCATGAAGGTTTCATAAAGAAAATCCGCACCCCTGACCACCTCAGTGATGCCTGTGTCAATGTCGTCAAGAAGGCAGACAAGATTATAGGAATAAAGTCCGTCCCTTCTGCGGAGAATCATGTCCTGGACGTCCGGATACGGATTTTTAACGGTACCTCTAATCTCATCCGTGTACTGATCCACGTATATTGTGCTTCTGAACCTGATGCTGCTGCCTTCAGTCTGAGGCAGGTTGAGATTTCTGCAATGACCGTTGTAGACCCCGCCCATTTTACGGACGTCAGCTCTTGTGCAGGTACAGCAGTAGGTTTTGCCTTCCCGTATAAGTTCATCAAGGTGTTCCCGGTAGAAATCAAGTCTCTGGGTTTGATGGAGTACCGGTCCGTCATATTCAAAGCCAAGAAGCTCAAGATCTCTTAATATGGCGTCACTGAATTCAGGTCGGCATCGGGTGGTATCGATGTCTTCAATACGAAGATGCCAGAAACCTTTCCGGCTTCTGGCACGAAGATAACTTCCGGTAGCGGCCACCAGCGAACCGAAGTGCAACCTGCCGCTCGGAGACGGGGCAAAGCGCCCGTGATAAGAGTCCATTTACTATTTGGCGCCCTGCTTTTCCTTGATTTCGGCAAGGTGCTTACAGTTGATGCAGAGGTCAGCGGTAGGACGGGCTTCAAGACGCTTGATGCCGATCTCTTCACCGCAGTCGTCACAGTAGCCGTAGTCGTCTGAATCAAGCTTGCGGATAGTCTTTTCAATCTTCTTTACAAGCTTTCTTTCTCTGTCTCTGATTCTTAATTCGAGAGAGAATTCTTCTTCCTGAGCGGCGCGGTCAATGTCGTCAGGGAAGTTGGTGGTTTCATCGTTCATATGATCAACGGTGTTTGAAACCTCTGTCATTAACTGATCACGCCAGCTTTCCAGAATCTTGCGGAAATGAGCCTTCTGCTTATCGTTCATATATTCTTCGCCTGGCTGAACTTCATATGGTTTTAAGCCGGCAATGGCCAGAGGACTCAGCTCAATTAAATCCTTTTTGTTGTCGCTCATAGTCTTTCTCCTAAAATGTCCATACCCGTGCAACGAGACACGTGGCATTCTGCACCGGTGCCGCTACGTGTATTCATCACGTTTGAGTCCGTGAAAATCGGAACCGGTTCCTGAATAAAAATAAATTCACTAGAATATACATTACTTAAGGCATATATTCAAAGATTTATGTCAAATTCTTTTTCATAAATATGAAGTTTAGCCTAGGTTTTGTCATCGTGGACCAGGTCTGAACAGCCGGAGCAGGCCACGTTACGCATAAACAGTGACATAAAAGCATCAGGTCATGATTTAATTCTTTTTCATTTTTCCTTTTATCTGAAATCTTTTTTTATAAAAAATAGATCTTTGTCAAAAGATGTCGTCATGGTTGTTTATTAGTTGAACGCAGGTAGGTTTTTGTCTTTGAGAATTTCCGCATTCTGTCGGAATTATGTGTGTTTCGTATGCTGTCCGTGACAGTGCCTGTCTGACGGAAATCGCGGCTGGTGACGGGCAGCTGGAAATGATTGCCGTCATACCTTGTTTCCGGTACGGCTATTTTTGTGTAAACAAACATGCTATCAATGATATAATGATGCGGAATTTTTTGTCCCTTCCCTGATCTCAGTATACGGGTATGACTGCGTAAGGCCGGTATAATCCAGGATGGCTTATTACCTTTTGCCGGCGTTTCTATTTTGGGGCCTTGCCGCTTTAGGAAGGGTAAATTTACGTTCTTCGGGAACTGGAAATCTTACATATTTGAGCCGGCTTCACAAAAATTACACGGATGTTTGATTAAGCGACGGATTGCGCCGTGCGACGGGAAAATTCTGAGTTCCGTAGCGGCGGCAATGTCGGAATGACGGGCATCAGCCGTTGGATGCCTGATTTTGGTGACGGTGTTAATTTTTATGAGTAAATCGTTTTTTGGCAGATTAATCAGTCTCTGCATAAAGCTCGGTCTTGTTTTGGCAGTAATTTTTGTAATGCTCTGTGCATACTATTATGTGGTGATATCGAGCAGCAGTCTCTCAGCCGAACAGAAATGGCGCACCCCGGCCGTAGTCTACAGCCGTCCTCTTGAACTTACTGTTGAACAGAAGATTACCTTTGATCAGTTGGAGCATGAACTGTCACTGCTGAAGTACCGCAAGGTTTCCAATCCGGGTAAGCCTGGAGAGTACGGGGTCAGCAAGAACCGCGACAGAATGGTCATTATCAGAAGACCGTTCAATTTTTCCTACGGATATGAGGAATCACGTCCGATTCACATTACCTTTTCAAACAGCAGAATAAGCTCGATATCCGATGCCGCTACGGGAGAAAACATCGATATCGTGCAGCTTGATCCAGTTCTTCTCGAACGTCTGTCCTCCAGCGGGGAAGAGGATCGCATGCTCATCAGCATAGATGACGTGCCGCAGAAGCTCATTGATACCCTGGTCTACGTGGAGGATCGTGATTTCTACAATCACCACGGCATCAGCATTAAGGGCATTCTCAGAGCCTTGTGGGTGAACTTCAAGGCCGGTAAGAAGGTTCAGGGAGGAAGCACCATTTCCCAGCAGCTGGTGAAAAACTACTTCCTTAACAGTCAGAAGAGTCTTGACCGAAAGGTAAGGGAACTCTTCATGTCCATCATCGTCGATGCCAGATATGAAAAATCACAGATTCTGGAAATGTATCTCAATGAGATCTATCTCGGACATTCAAACAGGGATATATACGGTTTCGGTCTTGCTTCATATTTCTATTTCGGTATTCCGGTAAGCGAGCTTGACTGGCATCAGGTGGCACTTCTTGTCGGAATGGTAAAGGGGCCTTCACAGTTTGATCCGAGAAGACATCCTGAAGCTGCACTTAAGAGAAGAAATCTGGTGCTGAGTCTCATGGTGCAGGCAGGTAAGCTTACCGAAAAGCAGTACCGTGAGTATGCCGCCAAGCCTCTCGGAGTTGTGGACAAGGAGCAGAACTTCTCCGTAATCAAGGTTCCGGGATACATAAGCATTCTCAAGGACGAACTGAAGAGCCGTCTCGGTGAGGATTATCTGAACGGAAACGGGCTCGTCATCTTCACGAGTCTTGATCCACAGGTTCAGCTTGCCGCCAACACCGCCGTAAAAGAAGTGGTTGGCGGACTCAACGCCAAAAGAACAAAGAAGCTTGAAAGTGCAGTGGTTGTTTCCAACTGGCGTACCGGAGACATTCTCGCCGTGGTTGGCAGCAGCGATCCGCAGTTCCAGGGCATGAACAGGGTTACCAAGGCACGCAGACAGATAGGTTCATTGGTGAAGCCGGCCGCCTACCTGACAGCCTTCAATAACGGCTGGCATCTTGGCAGTATGGTTCATGATGCTCCCGTTACCGTAAAAATGCGTAACGGACAGAACTGGTCTCCGAAGAATTTCAGCGGTACCTTCAGCGGCTGGATTCCCCTGTACCGCGGTTTTGCAAAATCCCTGAACGTACCGATGGTAAGAGTCGGTATGAACGTCGGTGTGCAGAAGGTTGTTGACACCATTCACCGCCTCGGGATTGAGCAGAACATAGAGTCCGTACCGAGCACGCTGCTTGGAAGCTTCGGACTCACTCCGATTGAGGTTAACCAGATGTATTCCACCATTGCCACAGAGGGCGCCTACAGACCGCTGTCCGCGGTGCGTGTCGTCCGCAGAGGGAATGAGGTTATCTACGACAGGGAACTGCAGTCCGATAAGGTTCAGGTTCTTGATCCCCGTGATGCCTACCTGACGATTTACGGCATGACAAAGGTTACTTCCATAGGTACCGCCAAGTCTCTTAAAAAATACAATGCCGTGATTGCCGGTAAAACAGGTACGTCTAACGACGGTATTGACTCCTGGTTCAGCGGTTTTGACAATGATGAGCTTGTTACAGTCTGGGTCGGTAACGATGATAACTCCAGAACAAATCTCACCGGTGCAACCGGAGCACTGCCGGTGTATGACCGATTCCTCAGCATCAGAGGCGTGCGTTCGCTTGTTCCGGCCATTCCGGAGGGTATTGCCGATGCCTATTTCAGCTATGACGGCAGTAAAAGCTACATAATGGATCCGGAGACCTGTACCGATGTATCCGGCTTTGAGCTGCTTCCTGTCAGGGAAGACATGATAAGCGAGGAGGAAGTCCGTTACTGTAACAGTGAATCTGAAGATGATGACGTGATGGGGAACTTCATCAGGTCTCTGTTTTAAAGCCCGAAGATTATAGTGTGCGGTCAGTCTTAAATTGCCTCACAATAATCAGCATAAAAGGGCGCCTCATGCCTGTCTGATGATAGAATCTGAACAGGTTTTATCTGTCGGAATCGTCCGTATCCGGAAAAGGTGCGGACGATTCCGCATAAAGAATTCAGTAAGAAATAGCATAAGAATATAAAAATGTCAGGCCGTAAGGCATGTGACTGATAAGAATATATCGTAACGACGGTTATGTTGAGAGAAGATTTAAAATTAAAGGATTCCGGTGTTTCTGCGGAAAAAGACGGACCTTCCGCCGTGAATGCGCCCGATGGGATCAGCGGGGAGGACCTTCGTGCGGTTCTTGCGGAGAATGCCGGAAAGGTTATTAACGTAAGTGCCTCTTACGCCTACCTGAGTGCACTTACAAGAGACTGTCCATTGCTTCCTCCGGAGCTTGCCGCACTGCAGGAGAACGTTCAGCGCTATGTGGCGGCCCTGGCTGCCGATCCTATTTCTGCACTGGCAGCTTCTGCCGGTACGGATGATATGACCTGTGTTTCACTTATCAGGGATCTTGCTTCTTCTGACGCAGAACTTACAGAGCTTCTTTCAAATACCCTTACCGGCAGATTTCACGTGGTAAAGAGCTATGCCGCCGCCGATGAGTTTTTCAGCCTGTGCACCACTCTTCCTCGCATCTTCAGGGAGAATAATGCCCCAGGGGCCGCACTGATGCATTATCTTTGCGCCCTTATCGCCAATATCCTGACAGCCGAAAACATAACTCCTGCTCTCGTAAAGCGTCTTGAAAAGCTGAGAATATCCGTGCCGTCACAGGCACTTACGGTTAAGGGCAGGGTGGTATTCAGCCGTCTGTTTGTGGCTGCAGTAGAATTTATCATGGCGCATCAGCCTCACGTGCTTTATCTTGTTTCCAGGAACAGGGCTGCGCTGTATCAGGCTGCGAAGGAACAGGAGCTTCGCAACTTTATCCGTGATGCCGTTGATGAGATTCCAGAGGATACCGGCAACATGGGACTTTTCGAGTCTGACGGAAAGTATCAGGATGAGGAGAGTGAGGCCATCGCCAGAAGAGTGGACAATCTTATCCGCAGGGCGGCTTCAATTGCCAGATCCGCAAACCTCATAAAGGGGGACGGCAACGGTGAAATCGTCGAGGCTGATCTTCCAGGAAAGGGTGAGGCCTTTGATGCAGGAAATCTTACAGAAGAGGAAATTGCCAGGTTCTTCAGGGAGAATCCTCATGCGGGCATGTCCGGTCTTTATGATGAAGAGATGCTTTCAAGGTATGACTTCTCAAGAAGCCGTGCCGATGCCGTAACCCGTAATGTGCTTTTCCCGGAATCTCCGGAAGGTGTTAACGGTCCGGTAAAAGATGGTTCCGTTCAGGAAAATGCCACAGGGGCGGCAGCTCTAAGTGCCGGGAACGGAGGAACTCCTCTTCCTCAGATGGATATAGACCTTATCGGGGAATTCAATTCCTTTAAGGAACAGTGCGAGAAGTTAAGCGGTAACGCCAGAGAGCGCAGTACCGAGATCCCGCAGAACGCAAATCTCAGCCGTCGCGTCAACGAGCTTATTCAGAAGGTCGCAAACGACGTGGAATACATTAACTCTCCGAATCCGGTTTCCGGAACCGGAGAGCCCGGAGAACAGAAATCCGAAGCTTCGGCATGCTCAAATGTTTCAGCTGTCAGTGAGTCATATGAAAATTATGTAAAAGATGATGCGGAACCTGATAAAAATCCGGATACGACTGAAGAAACTTCGGCCGAAAACGATATGGTTATAGGTTCAGACGGGATGGATATTTTTTCTGACGAGGATTCCTTAAGTGCCGCCATTGCCATGGAAAATACTGAAAATTCCACTGACGGCAGTGCAGACGATGGCGGAAAATCTTCCGGAACTGATGAGGCCGATGCTCCTGCTTCGGAGAACGAAGCCGATAATGACGACAAGTTCATGGAAAACCTTGAAGAGGAGCAGAATGTTCTTTTAAGACTTGCCGAAACAGTAAGAAACGACGTTGTAACCGTATATCCGGATCCGGTGGCGGAAGCTTCCGGAAATACTGAGACTGAAGATGACGGGGCTGAAAGCCTCAATACCGAATCTTATGTTCAGTCTGATTCAGACTATGCAGAGACATTATCTGCTCCTGACGAAGGCAGAGAGGATGAGGCCATAAATGATGCCTGCGACAGTGTGGAGTCCGAATATACGGCTCCTGAAGTATCACAGCCGGTTTTCCTGAATGCCGCAGAACAGGAAGAACCTGAAATGCTCTCCGGTTCCGGGGATGAGCGGGATAACGTCAACTCCGAAATTTCTCTGAGTGAAACCGAAAGCGAAATGCTTTCTGACGTGGAGAATGCATCCACTGCGGATTCTGCATCTGATGCTTTATCAGACACCGGTTTTAAATCTCATCAGGAAAATGAGGCTGAACCTCATCATGAATCTTCCGAGCGTGGTGCGGTTAAAACGATAAGCATAGGCAGTACGGGACGTTATTCATGGGTAGGCAGTTCTCATATCGCAGGTGATGACTCGGTCTCAGACGAGCCTAAAGCAGAAAGATTTGTTGATGATAATGAGGTTATAAATGTCGATACCGGGGAATTTACCGGCAGTGACGAGGTGATAAGCATCGATGAGAATCAGGTTATAACCGATACCGTTACCGGAATTGTTGAACTTCCGGTCAGCAGTGAGAGTGAAGCCGAAAGGGCTGATGACATTCATGAAGATTCGGTTTTCGGAAAAGATGAATCATCAGCAGTGTCTCGTTCTGAGACTGATATTAAGGAGTCGTTTTCTCAGTCATCTTCGTCCGCTGAAGGAGAGAATGATGCCGGCAAGTTTGATGACTCACATGAATCATCGGATAATGAAAAACGTTCTGAAGGCCTCTTCTCAAGATTCAGAAAATTCTTCGGAAGCTCTTCACGTGTCAGGGAAAAACGCAGATTCGACAGAGATTTCAATGATGTTAACCACCGCAGCGTACCGATGGATCGCATTGTGAATTCTCTTAATGAACTCATTGAGCGCGGTAATGCCTCAGAAGGAATCATCAATATCGCCAAAAGTATGCGCAGGGCTCTTACGGAACCTCTGAAGGATGCGGACGACGTTATGGAGTGGCTCGGTTTTGTTGGAAATCCACTTACCACTTCGGGAAGACGCGGCAGGATAATTCAGCAGTGGACCGTGATGCTTCTTTCTCTGAAGTTCCGGCTTCTGGGCAGGGACGTGTCCGTATTCAGTTCTGCAGAGCCGTATGGGGATCTTGACGTCAGGGGGGACTGCAGATGGGTGGACGAAAGTATTTTCCTTACCCTGCAGCAGATTGAAAGAATGCAGCTTCTGAGCGGTTTTACCGATGAGCTGGGACTTCCGGCATTCCTTCCTCTGCCTCCGCTTTACGCACACGGCAGGGAAGGTGGAATGAACGTGAGCCATACCGAAGGTGCCAACGGCACGGTGTGGAAGATTAATTTCTTCTTTGAGTTGGAAAAACTTGGTGCTGTGCAGATTCTGACAGAGCTTAACGGTGAGGATGTGAGCATCAGTATCGTTTCGGAAAAATTTGAAGCGTTGAGACTTATCAATGAGACCTCGGACAGTCTGAAGAATGGTATTGAAAGACACGGTCTCAGAGTAGTGAACATTAACAGCCGTATGGGCACTGTTTATCCACCATCCGTATAGGATATGCGGAATAATCCCTTTAGGATGAAATACGTACACAGGAGTGTGTTATGACTGATAATAACGAAAACGGCAGGCATGATGACGCTTTATCCGACGACATCGTTTCAATGTCATCGGATCTCGGCTTTAATCTGCATCCCAATGCGGACCTTCCGGTAAACCGGGCTGAATCCAAGCAACAGAGAAATGCCGGCCATGCCGTATACAGCATTATTGCCGAAACGGTGGCCTATGCAAAGCAGCTCTCCGAAAATGATAAAAGGTAAGGCCGGATGAGATTGCACTCTCCGATGTGAGCGACGGGAATTGCGATGTTCTTTCGGACTGAGCCGGAAGATTCGGGATTCCACAGGACTGCCTTGGGCAGGGATGAATGGCTCCGGTTGCAGGAAAATGATAAAAGAGAAGGCGGACACGGATTATTCCGTGCCCGCCTTCGCCTTTTAGGATAATAGTCACTGCCGTCATGTGTTACGGCGCTTTGAGTTTTTGGAAATAAAACTATTTTGTTTTGCTTTCTGACTGCCCGATTTTTCTGCCGTATTTGTCGCGGTAGGTGGTCTTACCGGTTCTGTCGTCAGTGGTTGAAGTACCGATCTTTTTGCCGTATCTGTCTCTGATTACGGTCTGACCGTTGGAGTTTTCGGTTGAGGTTCCGATTTTTCTGCCGTATTTGTCACGGTAGGTGGTCTTGCCGGTCTTGTCGGTATCGGATGTGCCGATCTTCTGACCGTAGCGGTTCCTCATTACGGTGTGACCTTTTGAATCGGTTTTTGAGGTGCCAACCTTGCTGCCGTATCTGTCACGGTAAACGGTATTCTTTTCACTGTATCCTGAAGTGTCGGATGCGTTTGCGGCGTACTTGTCGTTGTCAGCTCCGGACTGGGTAAAAATCAGAGCACCGTCAGCATCATGCTGTGAAGTGGAGATTTCACGGCCGAAGCTGTCTTTATAGACGGTGGAACCGTCGCTGTTTGTCTGAAATGAACCGATGGCATTGCCGTAACGATCAGTAATTACGTTGTCTTCGGAATCGGCTGCGCCGACTGAGGAAGATGCCAGAAAGAATGCACAGCCTACAATTAGGGCCGTGAGTATGTTTTGTAATTTCTTCATAAACTTAATCCTTAAAAATATGAAGACTAATATCCCGTTATAATAATCTGATTTCAGAATCCCTATCCTTGGGGTTTAGAAATCATGTACGAAAAATCTCACAAAAGAAGTGAGAAATGTCCGTAAAGGGGAAAAACTCCAGTTTTTTATCCCTTTGATTTTGGAATGTAACACAAATTTTTATGTTTTTCCATGAAAATTTTATTGATTATTATCACGTTTCTTTGTTTTTGGATTATGAATTTATAATCGAAAATAGTAAGCGGTCATTTGCCCGAAAAAAGTTTATAAATGTTTTATCAGAATGCGGTGAACATCAGAAACGTCAGACGGAAGAAATTTCTGATTCTGAATTTGGCTGTTCCGGCCCTGCGTACAGAAAAATTATGCATTTTTCTGTACCCCGTGAATGCATTATCATATTTTTCAGAGCCTAAAGACGGCCGTATTTATTAAAAGTCCCAAAAATAAAGTATAATGAAAGGAGTGTCATTAAACTCAGAGGCCTTTTTATGAGTTTGTTTAAAAATACCTTTGCCGTGGCGGTTGGAATTGCCGCATTCTGTCTTTCAGAGGGAGCCTGGGCTTCAAGGTCATCAGTGGGGATTATGTCTCCGCGCAACGTGGTTAATGTGGATAAGGATTATACCTACGGGTATACGTATCTTCCCGGGGATGCACTGGACGTATATGAAACCCCGAACCGCAGAATCGGCTGGACTGTCAATTATGACTACCTGGACAAGAATCTCTTAAGACCGGTGTCCGTGGCATACGTGGACTACGTACCTGAAGTCATCCGTGTCTGTTTGTCTAATGCCCATCAGAATCTGCGTGAGGTAAACAACACGGTGAACAATCTGCTGGTTGCAAGACCTCTCGACAGCGGAACAAGTGCTCTCCGTTTCGGCATCAACTCTACGGTAGGCCTTTTGGGATGTATTGATGTCGCAAAATACATGGGTCTGGAAAGAAAGCGCATGTCAATGGATACCGTCCTCGGTAAGTGGGGTGTCGATCAGGGAGCATACGTGGTTATTCCCGGACTCGGAATCGGTACCTACAGAAGCTACATCGGCAGTGCCGTGGATACTCTGTATTTCCCGTTCACGTATTTTCCTTTATGGGTTGACGGCATTCTCTGGGGCTTTAATGCCGTGGACAGCAGAGCCGCTACACTGGATCAGGATGAGGTGTTGCGCAATTCACTTGACCCGTACAGCCAGGCAAGAGATTTTTATTTAATGTATCAGGAAGGTCTTGTTTCAGGTACCGATGCCACCTCCTCAGTTGATGAGAATGACGAGAACCTTGAACAGTATATGGATGAGATAGACGAATAATTTTATGAATTTAACATTAGATCAGGTAAGAGCTCAGATTGATGAGAATGACAGTGAGTTACTGAAGGTTTTACGCAAACGTCTTGAACTGGTTAAGCAGGTGGGCGTTATCAAAAGCAGGGAGGGGACTCCTGTATATGTTCCCGAGAGAGAACTGAGTCTAATTGAAAAGCGTCGTGCACAGGCTGAAAATCTGGGGCTTAATCCGGATCTTGCCGAAGACGTTCTGAGACGTGTGATGAGAGAATCATACGGTGCTGAAAATGACGTCGGATTCAAGTGTCTTAACGAATCAGTAAAAAAGATTGTCATTATAGGCGGACGTGGCGGCATCGGTCGTATTTTTACGCGCCTGTTCCGGAGTTCTGGTTATACAGTTGAGGTGATGGGACACCGTGACTGGGATCGTGCGCCGGAGATTATGTCCGGTGCAGGACTTGTTGTTGTATGCGTGCCGATTGACTGTACAGCCGAAGTTATCGGCAGACTTAAGGGGCTTTTAAGTCCCGACTGCGTGCTTGCCGATTTTACATCCGTAAAGACCAGTCCCGTACGTCAGATGATGGAAGTTCATGAAGGCCCAGTAATCGGGCTTCATCCGATGTTCGGACCGGATATTTCCAATATGGCAAAGCAGGTAATCATTTCCGTTGACGGACGTTATCCTGAGAAGTGCTCATGGGTACTTGAACAGATGAGCCTTTGGGGAGCCCGCATCAAAAAGTTCAGTGCATCCGAGCACGATGATGCCATGAGCTACATTCAGGCCTTGAGACACTTTACCACCTTCAGCTACGGTGTGTTCCTCGCCAGGGAAAATCCGGATCTGAACGTTCTCATGGAATTGAGCTCGCCTATTTACCGCATGGAACTCATGATGGTAGGGCGTCTGTTTGCTCAGGATCCTGTGCTTTATGCCGACATCATACTTTCCAATAAGCGTAATCTTGACATCATTGAGCGTTATGCCGAAGAGATTGAGGGAGCCATCAGACTGCTGAAGCAGGGGGACCGAGATGCCTTCATTGAACAGTTCAGAATGACCAAGGAATTCTTCGGGCCTCTGGCCGACTACTTTATGTCCGAAAGCAAGAACCTTATTGCCAAGATGCACGACGCAAAGGTCTGATCGGCTGAACAGGTGGGGCTTTCCGTAAGTTCGGAACCGGCTGCGGATCCGCCCTGACTGCTGATCTGATTTTCTTCTGCAGTCAGTTCCTGATTCATGACGGGAGTGTGTTCCCGTCAGAATCAGACATTCTCTCCAATCCTTAATGCCTCTCCTTTTTCGGAAAACGAACCCCGGAATTTCCGATGTAATCCTCTCTCGTTCCACTGTGTATGCCGTGTTTCGGCATGTTCAGACATGCACTGATTAATGCACTTAACGGTGGTTCCGAATCGTTATTCTGCCGACTGAAAATACGTTTATATCCTGAGCTTTGATTCCGGGAACGGAAAACCGCCCGTAACCCGCATCATTGCAACAGAAATTCGTGGACATGTCTGTTAATTTTTTTTAAAATTAGTCGGTTTTGTATCAATTGTCCGTTCAGGCTGAAAAATTCCTGTTTCGGAATGCCTGAATGCAGTAGTGTCCTCAGGCTGCTGATGCAGAATAAACAGATGATTTCAATGAAACTGATACGAAAAATTATTTTTCGTTATGAATTTACTATAAGAATATAAGGATATATTTGATGAATACTTTTGCGAAAGTTGCCTTGGTAACAGCAGTTGCCGTGGGTACTGCAGGTGCGGGCGGTTTTGTAGCCAGCAGGATGCTCGGTCAGAATCTTTTTGAGAAGAAGCTTGAACATTTGGCCAAGAACCCAAATATTTCATACGAGAATCTTGAAAAAAGCTTTGATACCCGCAAGGACAAAATCACGGTTAAGTCAAAAGATCCTTATGCGGTTATCAAGGAATATGAATTTACCATTGATACCAAATTCGCGCTGGATGGTTTTCATTCAGATTTCAACATCAACTATGACTACGAAAGTATCAAGGTTCTGAATGACAGCGTTATTATCAAGAATAAGCCTGAAAACAGGGGTTATGTTGATTTCAGCTATCCATCAGAGAACGGTACCGTTCATTTTGAGAACGATCCTTTCAAGGTTGCACTCATTGATGACTCAATAACCTGTGACATCGGTAAGATTACCTCAAACATTGATTTCACCAATAGCCAGCTTTCACGTGAAGCTTCAAAGATCATGGATTACATGATTAAGAAGGCAGATCCTATCGTTCAGAAGTCACACGTCGATTCCATCAAGTGTGCCTCTGATGATTTCAACATGGAAATGGCTGATTTCAATGTAAACATTCAGCAACTCGTATTCACCATTCCAAGTATTTCAGGCTGGAAGATCGGAAAAATTACCGGTCAGATGTCAGATGACTCAAAGTTAAGTGTTGGTTCAGCTGAAGGTCAGTTCTCAATCATAAACAACGGCAGTGGTGAAGATGACAATGTTTTCTCCATAGTTGCCAGCGTTTCAGATTTTAATCTCGAAACTCCAATTACTGAAAATGCCAAAACCGCAACGGAATCAGCAGAAAGCGTTGAAGCAGCTGCTGAAAACACCGTGAACGCTGAAGAAAAGGCTCCTGCCGCAAGTGTAGATGTTGCTGCCGAAAATACCGTTGCCGCCGAAGAAAAGACTTCTGCTGCCTCTGTAGATAAGGTTAGCATTGCTAAGGCTGACTTCAGAATCTCCCTCAGTGATTTAAAGAAGTCAAATCTCGAAGACCTGCTCGTGAACATGAATACCGACAAACTGTTTGAAAATCAGAGTATAAACCTTGCAGTTAAGTCAGATGTTAAGACAACCGACGGTGATTCAGTGCTTGATGCCTCTCTTAAGACTCCTGACATGGATTACCTGCTGCAGAAGCACGATCTTGTAATCAACTACTCTGTATCAGAAAAGGTTGCCCAGAGACTGTTTGAACAGGATCCTTCAATAAAGGAAGCCGTTGACGGTTTTGTTGCTCAGGGTTACGTTACCTTAAAGGACGGTGTATATTCCACCACCGTAACCAGCAAGGATTCATTTGAAATCTACGCAAACGGCAAGCTTGTTCAGATGTTCTAAAAGACATCGGCATTCATTCTGAATGGCTGTATAAGCAAAAAGGAAACCGACGGCGTGCCGCCGGTTTTTTTGTGTCTCTGCGATAATTCCGCTTATGGTATTATCTTTACGGATATTTTCAGAATACGGATGTTAATCTTTTACGAAGCATTCCTTGCTCATTCCGCATTGCGGACATACCCAGTCATCAGGCAGTTCCTCAAAAGGAATATCGCCGTCATAGTGATAACCGCAGACTCCGCAGGTATAGGTCTCCTTTTCAGCCGGTGACGCCTTAGAGGAAGCAGAGCTGCTTGTGGATGCCGCAACGTTGTTCTGGTAGTATCTGTATGTCATCGGTTCTTCGGCTGAAACTCCGTCCATTGTATCCACAACCTCACAGCTCCAGAGCATGTGGGTGGAAAGTTCCAGTTCATGGAATACTCTTACCTTGAAGGCTCCGAGAGAGTTTTTGATGACGGGAATGCCGTCAAGCAGTTCATGTTCGGTATTTTCCCACTTGTTTGCGGTTGCGGCACTCTGGTAGCCGAAGTTTGCAATGAGTTCAGGAGAGGCATTTTCCGGAAGGATTGAAATGGTGAATTCCCTGGCATTTCTGATACACTGGGTGGTATATGACTTCTTGTTGGTACATACTTCGATGCCGAGAGGTGTTACGGTGGCCTGCAACAGGGCGTCAACAATGCATCCGCACTGTCTGCCGTTCTCATCGATTACGCCTATTACGTAAACACCGTGACTTATGTTCTTTAAGATATTCCCGTTCATTATTTCCTACTCCATATAAATATATTATTCTGATTCTGTTTATATTATTCGATTTTTCTCTGTCTGCCAGCTCAGCCTGTCTACCACTCAGATTTCAACATGTCGGCTACACTCCTTGTCTTATTCTGAAGAAACAGCATGACTTGCGGGGATTGATACTGTAGTAGATAACCACAAGTCCGATTTCCGCAAGCAGTATCAGCAGAATTGAGAACAGTGATTCGTATATGTTGCTGAAGGCCTGAGCCAGCGTACCGATAAGAGGCAGCATGAGAAGCATGATAATGGATATCACCATTCGTTGGAACAGTCTCTTGCTCCTGTTTGGTGAATGCGTTCTAATCATTTCAGGCGGAATGCGTATCCTGTCCGGTTCAACTATTATGGTTTTTTCCTGTCGGGTGGATTCAGCTTCATTCCGGGACTGAATGTCGTCAGTTTTTGGGGTCATGATTCTCTTACGTTCACGGTTTTCCTGTTCCTTAATCCTGTCACGGTCAACCTTTTCACCGCGGGCCGGAACGCCCTCGATGATAAAGCTGATATTATTGTTAAATTTGGGAACGTGAGCCTTGACCTTGATGTCGGTGAGTGCGGTACATCCGGCTTTTACCGCTGTTTCAATCATAAGATCCAGAGCATGTTCCTTGTTGGGACTTTCTCCGACGAGAACATAACTTTTGGAGACTTCGGTAACCTTGAGTTTTCGTGTATCCGTGAAACTGCTTAAATAAAAACCGTTGCGCTCGTTCGGTATCTGATACTTTACGATGTCGGAGACTGCCGCAAATTTGCGGAAAAAGCTTCGGCGTCTGTTTTCGGTGTCTGTAAGGGGGGTGAATTCCACGTCATCGGAAATGGACAGCTTCAGCCTTGGGTCACAATCCTCTGCTGAAAAGTAATAACGGTTGTCATCATAGCTGATGATTATGCCGTATTTCTGCTGTTTTGGAATCCTTACAATAATACCGAGCATATGATACCTTCGGGTGAAAAAATATTTAGGCGGTCAGCCACTTTATCTATGATAAGTGAAAAGGACTCAAAACATAAAGACCATTGCCTAAAATTTGTTTTTTGTTGTGATCTGTAAGTTAGATGCACTGTTTTGGTTATTTCTGTCGGTAGCGTGGTTCGGATTACGAACGGAAGATAGTCTGTTACGGCAGAACGTACTTTAATTTTTACCCCGACGGAATTATCATTGCATAAATCATTGGAATGCATGATGACACATCGGAGGATAATCATGGCAAGAAGGTTTTTCATAACTGGAACGGATACTGATGCAGGCAAGACTTTCTGTGCGTGCGTGCTTATGCGCAGACTTAAGGAGGCAGGACTTAAAGTGAGACCGTACAAGCCTGTTGTTGCGGGGTTTGAGAACGGCCGAAATGCCGATCTGGAAAGTCACATAAGGGCATCAGGACTAGATTTAAGGCCTGAGGACATCACGACATTTGCCTATCAGGAGGCCATTGCTCCACACATTGCCGCCGTTCATGAGAATAATCCCATTGATTTCGGGAGTCTGGACAGGGATCTGGCTAAGGCGGAAGCTTCAGGTGCCGATGTGGTAATCACCGAGGGGGCCGGAGGCTGGTATCTTCCTGTCAGTGACACAGTACTTCTGCCTGAGTGGCCGGCACTCAAGGGGATGGAGATAATAATCGTTGTCGGCATGAAGCTTGGCTGCCTTAATCATGCCATGATGACGGCTACTCTTCTTAAGAAGGAGGGATTCAATCCTGTCGGCTTTATTGCAAATACGACCACGCCGCAGAAGATGCCTTTTTATGCGGAGAACCTTAATACTCTTAAAAGAATAATGCCGTGTCCGTTCATCGGTGAGGTCAGTTATCGGGAGGACGGAGATTTCATGAAGGCTCATGACACTCTCGATCTGTCGGCACTTGGCTTCTGCAAATAATGTAATGAACACGCAATAATTTACGTTATAAATTGGTTATAATGCGAAACTGTGGATTTTATCCCTTACCGGTTTAAGATATTCTGTCTGTTCATTTATAACTGAACCAGTCAGAATTAAACCGTAAGGAATTGTTATATTTTTCAGATATTGAAATTATTATCCCGGAGGAAAGATGGTAATCAGATTGTTTTTCTATTTTCTGACAGTTATTGCCGTTCTCATAGTCGGAACCGTTGCCCTTAACATAATCTGTTCGGCTCTCGGTTATCCGTTGAGTACGGAGGATCTTGTCATGTGCGTCGGCACCATGTCGGTAATGGGCATCGGCGGTTCACTAATAAGCCTGTTCATGTCCAAGAGTTCTGTAATGAAGCAGATGCATGTTCAGCTCATAAACAATCCTTCAAACGACGGTGAACAGTGGCTTGTCGACACTATCAGAAACATAGCTGACAAAAAAGGTCTCAGGATGCCTGACGTCGGTATCTATGACGCCAATGAGATGAATGCCTTTGCCACCGGTTGGAACAGGGACTCAGCTCTTGTTGCCGTATCCACCGGTCTTCTCCGTTCCATGAACAAAAAGCAGATTGAAGCGGTTTTGGGCCATGAGCTTTCACACGTGGATAACGGAGATATGGTAACACTCACACTGGTGCAGGGGGTGGTTAATACCTTCGTTCTGGTGCTTTCTAATATTCTGGCATCTGTTCTTACAGCCGTAATGGCCGGCAAGGATGGAAACAGAAGTCGTGTAAGCACGTCAATGGCAAGCAACACAATGTTTTACGTGATGCAGACTCTGTTCGGTTTTCTCGGCACTGCCGTTGTGATGTGGTTTTCCAGATACAGAGAGTACAGGGCTGATGCCGGCTCAGCTGACGTGCTTGGTAAGGAAAGCATGATTTCCGCATTGGAAGCACTAAAGGGTGACAGTTCACCTGTAACCAAAAAGAGTCGCGTGGTTAAGGCTCTCTGCATTAACGCTCGTGATTTTGGGGAACTTTTCATGTCTCATCCTCCTCTTGAAAAGCGCATTGCCGCTCTTCAGGCAAGAGCCAAGTAATAGTAACGCTTTATAAGGCATTTTGAGACCCCGGTTCGTATGATGCGGACCGGGGTTTTCTGTATGCTGAACGATAATGAGAGAGCTGTCATCAGTTTTGTAGAGCGTTTCGAATTGCATATACGCTAGTCACCGTTAACGTATGTTTATTGCGGTTATTTACGATATGGCTGTTTTACGGTGTTCTGAATACTATGAACCTGCCATTATTTAAAATACGATTTTCTGTAGGATACTAATTCATGAAGTGTTAAATGTCTATTATTTGTACACAAGGAATAAAAATTATAGTATTGGTATTGTAAATATAAAAAATAGATGTAATATATAAAAAGAGAAGGAAATGAGATTTCCTTCTCTGTATTGAAAATTAGTTTGAAGACTGAAATCCATATAAAAGTTCGAAGAAGTTGTAATTTAGTTGGAAGGATAATGAACATGCAGATAAATCATGGCGCACTGCCGCTAATCATGGGCAATTACGCAAGTAATTTTGGTATCAATCTTTACATGTACGGTGCCGCCGCGTACACCGACGGCAAAAACATTACGATACCGCGACTCAATTTCAACAATCCGGAGGAAATGGATCTAGCATTCGGCTATGTAGCACACGAATGCGGTCACGTAAGATACAGTGATTTTGATGTCTTCGGTAAATCTTATGACAAGGCAGGGATTCTTCCGAGAATTTTCAACGCCCTTGAAGATACGCGCATAGAGAATCTGCAGATTGCCAACTGGCCCGGGTTAAGAAAAACCTTTAATAACATAGTAGGAAAGTTGGATGAATCCGTATGCCGTTATCTTAAGAACTGCAAAAACAGGGCAAGTCTCATAACAGCGTTTCTTGACTGTTCAAACAGAGTCCGCTGTCTGAATCAGAATTCCGGTA
>Ga0256405_10005385_pt1 | contig 22237 bp, 21 predicted proteins | sample RumenRJG_02DNA_FD_189096 | JGI IMG/M metagenome (GOLD analysis project Ga0256405, IMG submission 189096) | Bovine rumen microbial communities from Lethbridge, Alberta, Canada - RJG_02 | ecosystem: Host-associated > Mammals > Digestive system > Stomach > Rumen | place: Canada: Alberta... | reverse complement strand
TGATAAGGTTGGATAGCTATATTGGTGTGCCGAAGGTAAGCAATACTATATGGGTGCAGCCTATCCTAACTCCCTCTCAAAGTTCTTTGCCAGGCTTTCTCCGAAAGAAAGCCGCGTTTTCCCTTTTTGCTTGAGATTAGTATAAAGTATCCTTTATATTCAAATCCCCCGATCACGTCGACCGGGGGGTTTTATCATACAGATTCTCTCTGAAATTACCTTCTCCCGGAGATCCTCCGGATCCGCTTTTCCCGCAGGAAGGCCGTCAGCAGGATGTAGGCCAGGGCCAGCAGGACCGCCGCGGCGATGGTGCCCTTGAAGAAACGGCTTTTCGTGAATTCCTCGATCCGATCCAGGAAGAACAGGAACTCGCTCCGGGCCACGGAGGCCGTGGTGACCAGCTTGCAGGTGCCGATCAGCTCGTTTCCGTAGCTGACCGTGATGACGCCCGCCTCCTCTCCGGCCTCCACCGGCGCGTCCAGCGAATCCTCATAGGTGTGCCAGGAGTAGCTGACCTCGGCGTCCAGATCCGCGTCCGCGGGCAGGTACACCGTCATGGTGCTCTCCGGGACCAGCGTCACGTAGTCCATGGCGGAGGACAGCCGCACGGGAACCTCGCAGACCACCTGCGTGTCCTTCAGCACCGGCCGGTAGGACCAGGCGGAAAAGGCCCAGTCCAGAAGCCGGTGGCCGTTCACGTAGCTGTAGATCTCTCCGTCCGCTTCAGCGCCTCCCAGCACCACCGCCAGATAGGTCAGGTCGTTCTCGTCGTCCCGGGCCACCGCCGCCAGCGTGTATCCGCCCTGCACCGTGGCGCCGGCGTTCATGCCCATGGCTCCGTCGTAGCTGTAGGCCGCGCTGTAGTATTTGGATACCATGGCGTTCCGGTTGAAGATCTCCCGGGCAGGGGAGAGATTGGTGGGAGCCATGTCGTATTTCTGCTGGGACGTGATGCCGATCAGCCCCGGGATCGCGTAGCAGGCCTTGGCGATCTCCGCCGTGTCCCGGGCCGTGGTGAACATCTTCGGGTCGTGCATGCCGGTGCAGTTGGTGTAGTGGGTGGCCTCCAGTCCCATCTCCTCCGCCTTTTCGTTCATCCGGTCCACGAAGGCGTTGGTGGATCCGGCGGCGGCGATGGCAAGGATCACGGCGGCGTCGTTGGCGGAGTTGACCAGCATGCAGTTGAACAGCTGATCCGCCGTCACGATCTCCCCGGGCAGGAACTCTATGCTGTTGCCGGTGTACTGGGAGAGCATCTCGGAGGTCACGGTGATCTCCGTGTCCATGCGGTCCCCGAAGGCCTCCCAGATCAGAAGAGCGTCCATGAGCTTCACCGTGGAGGCGGGGAAGGCCCGGTCCCGGGATTTGTATTCGAAGATCATCCGGTCGTTCTCGAAGTTGTAGACGCAGGCGGAGGAGCACCGTTCCATGACGGGCTGGGATCCGGTTCCCGCCGCGTATGCTCTCGGGGCCGTTCCGTGCAGAAGGCCGAGGAGACAGAAAAGCCCCGCCAGAACGGAGCTGATTGTTTTTTTTCTGAAATATCTGAAATCAGAGGAGAAATTCATCTTCGTATCGACTCCATAAGGCTTCGGTGACCCGGCGCGCTTCCGCTTCGTCCCGGGCGATGGCCTCCCGCAGAAGCTCCACCGATCCGTATTTCCGCTCGGGCCGGAGGAAGCGCAGCAGCCAGACCGTGACGTCCCGCCCGTAGAGCTCCCCCGGGGACGCGAAGAGATGGGTCTCCAGCGTCACGTCGTCCCGGTCGCCGTTCACCGTAGGCCGGGATCCGAGATTGGCGACTCCGCCGGAGAGCACGGGCTTCCCATCCGACTCCCAGCGGACCGCCGCCGCGTAGACTCCGTGCGGAGGGGACAGCCTTCCCTCGGGCAGCCGCAGATTCACCGTGGGGAAGCCGATGGTCCGTCCGATCTCATGGCCGTGGCGCACTGTGCCGCTCACAGCCCAGGGCCGTCCCGTCAGAGCCGCCGCGCCCTCCATGTCGCCCGCGGTCAGAAGCCGCCGGATCTCCGTGGAGGAAACCGGAACGCCTCCGGCCTCCACCGCGGGAACCACTGAGCAGGCAATCCCGGCCTCCCGGGCCATCCGGCCAAGATCCTCAGCGCCGCAGGAGGCTCCCCGGCCGAAGGTGAAATTGTATCCGCAGACCACGCCCGCGGGAGAAAAGGACAGGATCCGCTCCCGGAAGAAGTCCTCCCCCGGCATGGAGCGGATCTCACAAAATTCATCCGAAACAGCCCATCCGGCTCCGAAGCGGCGGAACAGGCGGAGCTTTTCTCCCTCGTCCGAGAGCGCGCCGCCCTTGTCCAGCCCCGTCAGGGTCCAGACCGCTCTGGGAGTTCCCGGACCAATGCTTTCGGCCATGCGTCCGGCCTCCAGAAAAAGCGCCCGGTGGCCGAGATGCACGCCGTCGAAATGCCCCAGGATAAAAACCGCGCCGGAGGGAACCGAAGAACCGGCTTCCAGGGACGCAAGATCGGTGATGACAGTCATAAAAAGGTTTGTGCCTTCAAAAAAGATGGAAGCATCCCGGCGCGCCCCGGATCCTCCGGAAAGGCGGCGTCGGGCCGTTTTTCAATAGATTTTCAGCGCGAACACGGGGCAGACTTTGGTACAGTAGCCGCACCGCACGCATTTCGCGTCGTCCGGCTCCGCACGGAATCGGGGACCGCCCGCCGGAAGAGCCAGCCCCTCCGAGGCCGCGAAATCCGCCGACAGATCGTGCCCGCCGTCCTCGGCCTCTACGGGAACCAGCCGCAGGGCCCCCTCGCCGCACCGACGGACGCAGGCTCCGCATCCCTCGCAGTAGTCCTCCACCCGCAGCCTCCGCTCGATCCGCCCGAGTCCGGCCCGGTCCTCCTCCGAGAAGGAGCCCTCCGTCAGAAGGCGCAGATTGGCGTCTACCTCGGCAAAGGACTGCATGCCCACCGCGGCCGCGTCGATGAAGGGCTTGTCCAGCACGAACCGGAGCGCTTCCTCCGCGGATGCTCCCAGATGACCGCCGCCCAGAGCCTTCATGCCGAATACGCCGACGCCCAGGGTCTTCAGCTCCGTCAGGGCAGCCGCCATATCGGGCTCGTCCCCGTCCGCGATGCCGATGCCCGCCATGTTGTAGAGGGGATGGCAGACGTCAACGGTGACGCCCTCCTCCCGGGACAGCCGGATCAGCCCGCGGACCAGGGCAACGTGATGGGTGGACGCGCCCACCGCACGGACGATCCCCCGCTCGCGGAGCTCGAAGAGCGTGTCCAGAGCTTCCCTGTGTCCGCGCAGGGTGTCCCAGCTCTCCTGCTCGTGGAGCATGAACACGTCGATGACGTCCCGGTCCAGCTCACGGCGCGCTTCCTCCACGGCCTCGAGGGCCAGCTCCCGGTTCCAGGCGTAGGTTTTGGAGGAGATCATGACCTCGTCCCCGTGCCGCACCTTTTTCAGAGCCGCCCGGATGAGGCCGTAATTTTCATAGTATTGGGCCGTGTCCGCGAAGTTGATCCCCCGGTCGAAGGCGTAGGCCATGACCTCGGCCGCTTCCTCCGGAGGCAGATCCCGCTGCATGGGCGATACCGTCAGCGTCCCGAGGGCGATCCGGGAGACGGGAGGCAGGCGCGGAGTCAGCACACGGCGGGGCAGAGCGCTCAAATCTCCAGATACTCCTTCAGCAGAGCCGCCATGAGCTCGTCCCGGTCGATGCGGCGGATCAGTCCCCGCGCGTTCTTGTAGTTGGTGATATAGGTGGGATCCTCCGTCAGCACATACCCGACCAGCTGATTGATGGGGTTGTAGCCCTTTTCGCTCAGAGCGTCGTACACCGTGCGGAGCAGGAGCTTCCGTTCCTTGTCCCGCTCTTCTTCACGGATGGAGAAGGTTATGGTCTTGCTCATTTCGTCTTTCATCGCGTACCTCCGTAGCAGCCGCCCGCCGGATCCCTCCCGCCGCGGCAGTTCAAACACTTCATGACAATATTATAGCAGTGTTGCGCCTGAATTGCAAGAGCCGCTCTACAGATTATTCTTAATGTTTCATGAGAAATCCCGGTGAAAACCGAATAAATATCCGGAAAGAGGCCCATACTGCCCGTGCGCCGCTCCTTTTCGGAACGCGCTTCCAAGCAGAAAGCCGGAGGTGAACCCCATGTACCGTACCGATTCCGTCAACTCGTTCCAGGCCGCGCCGGATCCCGCCCTGCCCGGGGAGGGAGCGTCCCGGGGACGAAGGCTCGGAGAAGATGCGGGAGGAGCCTTTCCGGACGGCGGCGTCGTGCTGGAGCGGGACGGCATTACCGTGGACTGCCTGACCATCATCGGCCAGATCGAGGGCCACTATCTGCTGGGAGAGGGTCAGAAGGCCACCAAGTACGAGCACATCATCCCGCGGCTGGTGGCGGTGGAGGAGACCCCGGAGGTGGACGGCATGCTCATGGTCCTGAACACCATGGGCGGAGACGTGGAGGCGGGTCTGGCCATCGCGGAAATGGTGGCCTCCATGTCCAAACCCACGGTCTCCCTGGTGCTGGGCGGCGGCCATTCCATCGGGGTACCCCTGGCCGTGTCCGCGAGGCGGTCCCTCATCGTCCCCTCCGCCACCATGACGGTCCATCCCGTGCGGATCAGCGGGACGGTGGTGGGCGTGCCCCAGACCTACTACTACTTCAGCCGGATGCAGGAGCGGATCCTGTCCTTCATCTGCGCCCATTCCGCGGCGTCCGAGGAGACCATGCGGGACCTGCTCCTGCGCACGGATCAGATCGCCACGGACGTGGGCTCCATCCTGGACGGCAGGGAGGCCGTGAAGGTGGGGCTTATCGACCGGGTGGGAGGCCTCAGCGACGCCCTCTCTGAGCTGCGCGCCATGATCCGGGACGAACGGGGAGGCGGCGCAGGTCCCGGATCGGAGAAAACCGGAGAGACCGACCCGTCCGATCCAGCCGGACCGCAGGCGTAAATCACGGCTCAATCCTGCATATTTCCGGACCGGACGTTTTACGCCCGGTTTCTTTTTGCGTCCGGCGCTCTTTTTTATCCCACGCTCTTCCTTTTTCAGGGGATTTATGATACAATAAGGCAAGTGAAGCAACCTGAATCCTTCCAACAGAAAGGAGCCTTCCCATGCTGAAAGGCATTTCTCCCATCATCTCCCCCGAGCTGCTCATGATTCTCGACAAAATGGGCCACGGGGACGAAATCGTGTTTTCCGACGGCAACTTCCCCGGCGAGAGCATCGGGAGCATCGTCCTGCGGGCGGATCCCGTGGGCGTTCCGGAGCTTCTGAAAGCCGTTCTGCCCCTCTTCCCCCTGGACGCCTACGACAACAACGTCTACCTCATGGACAAGACCGAGTCCGACCGGGACCTGGAGATCCCCATCTGGGACGAGTACCGCGCCATCGTGAAGGAGCACACCGACAAGGAGCCCGTGTTCTTGGAGCGGTTCGCCTTCTATGAGAGAGCGAAAAAGGCCTACTGCGTGGTAGTCACCGGCGAGCGGGCCATCTACGCCAACGTGATTCTGAAAAAGGGCGTGGTGAAATAAGCATGGCGGACAAGAAGGACGAAATCATCTCCATGCAGCTGGATCTGATCCGGCAGATGACGGAGAACAACATCCGCCGTCTTTCCGACGACATCTGGGGTCCCCAGCGGGAGGCGGCGAGGAAGCAGGCCGGGACGAAAACCGGGACCTCCGGAAATCCGAAGAAGAACGAGCCCCTGGATCCTCCCATCCTTCCGAACCTTCTGAACAACGGGAACACCGGAGCCGGAGAGAGCGGAGACAATCTCACCAAGGCCTCCGACGGCGGGGACGGAGCGGCTCCCGCCGAAACCGAGGAGGACATCCCTCCGGCCGAGTCCATGGACGATCTGAAGGCCGAGCTGGACTCCTACATAGGCCTCGGCGAAGTCAAGCGCGAGGTGAAGAACCTCATCAACATGGCCACGGTGTACAAGCTGCGCCGGGACAACGACCTGCCCACCGCCGACATGTCCCTGCATATGGTCTTCTCCGGCAATCCCGGCACCGGCAAGACCATGATCGCCCGGTTCATGGCGCGGGTCTACCACTCCCTGGGCCTCCTCTCCAAGGGCAAGCTGGTGGAGGTGGACCGCTCCGGACTGGTGGCCGGCTACATCGGGCAGACCGCCATCAAGACCGCCAAGGTCTGCGAGTCCGCCGTGGGCTCCGTTCTCTTCATCGATGAGGCCTATGCCCTGACCTCCCGCTCCGAGAACGACTTCGGCTTCGAGGCCGTGGACACCCTGCTGAAGAACATGGAGGATCACCGGGACGACCTGGTGGTGATCGTGGCGGGCTATACCGAGCTCATGGAGGAGTTCGTCAATTCCAATCCCGGCCTCCGCTCCCGCTTCAACAAGTACGTGAGCTTCGCCGACTATACCGGCGAGGAGATGAAGGGCATTTTCGCCCTGAACTGCAAAAAGGCCTGCTACGTGCTGGATGAGGACGCGGAAAAGGAGGTGGGCGAGTACTTCGACGCCGTGTCGGAGGAGCCCGGGGAGTTCGGCAACGCCCGCGGGGTCCGCAATACCTTCGAGAAGATCCTGACCGAACAGGCCAACCGGATCGCCGCCCTGCCCGAGGTCACCCGGGACGAGCTCATGCGCATCACCGTCGCCGACGTCAAAACCGCCCTCTACGGCGAACAGTCAGCCGAACAGCCAGAGAACCGGCCCGAAGCTCCCGCCTCCGACACCGAAGCGCCGGAGAAGGACGATCCGGATTCCCCGGAAAACGCCGACTGATCCGGCATTTGCCCTGTCGGGTTTCCATGTGACGGGGAGAAAGCGTCCTGTGTTTTGAGAAAACCGGGGAAAGGACCTTGCCGTTCAGCTTTGCAGGAAAGCTTTCGAAAAAAGCTTTATCTTTGCGGGGCTTTACGCTCCATTCAGTCTTTACTCCCGCGCGCAGCAGGATCCGATCATTTCGGAAACGCGCAGCGTTTCCTGCCAAAAGAATCCTTTGATTCCTTTCAAAAGGAAAGGAGACCCCCATGACCGACCGTGAGCTTGTCGCCCTGGCGGAGGACGCCATGACCCGCGCCTACGCCCCCTATTCCCGCTTTCACGTGGGAGCGGCTCTGCTGTGCGCCGACGGAGCCGTTTATACCGGATGCAATATTGAAAACGCCGCCTTCGGTCCCAGCGTCTGCGCCGAGCGGGTGGCCTTCTTCTCCGCTGTCCGGGACGGAGAGCGGGATTTCGTGAAGATCGCCGTGGTGGGCGGACCGGGCGGGAAAATCCGCTCCTTTACCGCTCCCTGCGGGGTGTGCCGTCAGGTGATGCGGGAGTTCTGCCGGGACGATTTCACCGTGCTGGCCTTCGACGGGGAGCGCGTCCGTTCGACCAGCCTCATCGACCTTCTGCCGGAGTCCTTTTCCCCGGCGGATCTGGAAGCGGAGCAGGAGGTTCTGCCGTGAGAATGACCGATCTGATTCAGAAAAAGAAGCGGGGCGAGGTTCTGACCGGGGAGGAGCTCGCCTTCTTCGTGAACGGCTATACCCGCGGGGAGATCCCGGATTATCAGGCCTCCGCCTTCTGCATGGCGGTCTGCTTCCGGGGCATGACGGACGGGGAGTGCGCCGATTTGACCGAGCATATGATGCGCTCCGGGGATACGGTGGATCTCTCCTCCCTTGCTCATACGGCGGACAAGCACAGCACCGGCGGCGTGGGAGACCTGACCACTCTGGTGACGGCTCCCATCGCGGCGGCGGGCGGCCTGTCCGTGGCCAAGATGTCCGGCCGGGGCCTGGGCCACACCGGCGGCACCGTGGATAAGCTGGAGTCCATCCCGGGCTTCCGCACCGCCCTCACCGAGGAGGAGTTCCTCGATCAGGTGAAGCGGGTGGGCCTGGCCGTGGTGGGTCAGACCGCCAACCTCGCTCCCGCCGACAAAAAGCTCTACGCCCTCCGGGACGTGACCGCCACGGTGGATTCCGTTCCCCTCATCGCCTCCTCCGTCATGTCGAAGAAGCTGGCGGCCGGCGCGGAGTCCATCGTCCTCGACGTGAAGTACGGCTCCGGAGCCTTCATGAAGACCCCGGAGGACGCGGAACGTCTGGCCCGGCTCATGACCGCCGTGGGAAAGGCCCGCGGACGGAGGATGGCGGCCCTCGTCACCTCCATGGAGTTCCCGCTGGCCCCGCAGATCGGCAATACCCTCGAGGTAGAGGAGGCCGTCCGCATCCTGCGGGGAGAGGATCCCCGGGGCTACGGCATCCGTCAGGCGGCACTCTCCCTGGCCGGGGAAATGCTGTCCCTGTCCTTCGGCATTTCGTCCGGGGAAGGACTTGCCCGGGCAGAGGAGCTCCTGTCGTCCGGAAAAGCCTATGAAAAATTCCGTCAGTGGATCGGAGCCCAGGGCGGGGACGTCTCCTTCATCGAGAAGAACCGCTTCCCGCGCGCCCCGCATAGGCGAACGGTCCTCTCTCCCTCGGACGGATGGATCAACCGCACCGATACCGAGGGCATCGGACGGGCAGCCTGCCTGCTGGGAGCCGGACGCATGACCAAGGAGGACAATCCGGACCTGACCGCCGGCATCGTCCTGCTCTTCGCTCCCCATGACCGGGCGGAGAAGGGTCAGCCCCTGGCGGAGCTCTATTCCTCCGATCCAGTGAAACTGGACGAAGGGGAAGAGGCCTTCCTCGCCTCCCTGACCTTCGATCCCGCCCCCGCGTCTCCCGAACCCCTCATCTACCGGATTGTCCGGTGATGTTCTCATCCTTCCATATCCAAGCCGGAGGCTTTATCCCATGAAACAGTTCTTCCTTCCCGAAAGCGGCGGCGCGTTCAAGGCGAACCTCCACTGCCATTCCACCGTGTCCGACGGACGGCTCACCGTCGGGGAGATCAAGGCCCAGTACATGAAGCACGGCTATTCCATCGTGGCCTTCACCGACCATGACGTGCTCCTGAGCCATGCGGACCTGAACGAGCCCGGACGCTTTCTGGCCCTGAACGGCTACGAAATGGAGGTCAACGAGCAGGGCTTCACCGGCCTGAAATCCGGGGATCTGACCTTCGGCTCCGGCAAGACCGCCCATATGTGCCTCGTCGCCCTGGAGCCCGACAACCTGACCCAGATCTGCTACAACAAGGACAAGTACATCTGGGGCAACGCCAAGGCGTTTATCCCCGCGCTGAAATTCGACCGGGACGACTACGAGCGCGTCTACTCCCACGAGGGCGTCTCCGAGATGATGCGTCTGGGCAGGGAGCACGGCTTCTTCGTCACCTATAACCACCCCACCTGGTCCATGGAGTCCTGGCCGGACTATTCCGGCTACGAGAACATGCACGCCGTGGAGATCTGGAACACCGGATGTGAGCGCATCGGCTACGACGAATACAACTGCCACTGCTTCGACGATCTGCTGAGACAGGGAAAGCGCGTCTACGCCCTGGCCACCGACGACAACCACAACGGCCAGCCCCTGGAATCCCCTCTGGACGACTCCTGCGGCGGCTGGGTGGTGATCCGGTGCGAGAAGCTGGAGTACCGGTGCGTGACCGACGCCCTGCTCCGGGGCTCCTTCTATGCCTCCACCGGACCGGAGATTCATGACCTCTGGGCCGAGGACGGTGTCCTGCACGTCACCACATCCCCCGCCCGCCGCATCAACTTCATCACCGGCGCGCGCCACACCGGATCCGTGGGAGCGCACCGGAGTGAAACCGTCTGTGAGGGAGCCTTCCGCATGGATCCCGCCCGGGACGGCTATGTCCGGGTGGAGGTCATTGACCAGTACGGCGAGCGGGCCGTTTCCAATCCCGTCTGGATGGATCAGCTGAAGTGACCGCTTCGGACGGATCGGAAGGAGTTTGTATCGATATAAGGAGACGCTGTCGGAGGCGCCTCCTATTTTTGCGTCGGGGACTTGACAAATCCCTTCCTTTCAAGTATAATGCATGTTATATAACGCGCGTTATAGAAAGGGGATGACGAAATGGCGCCGAAAACCAGGGTGACCCGGGACATGATCGTGGAAGCGGCCGTTGAAGTCGTCCGGGAAGCGGGCGCGGAGGCTGTGAACGTCAGGGCCGTCGCCCGTAGGCTGAACTGCTCCACCCAGCCCGTCATGTACCAGTTCGCCTCCATGGAGGACCTGAAAAGAGCCGTATATGAGCGGATCGACCGGCTCCATACGGAGTTTCTGATGCGCTCCGCGGGGGAGAGGGATCCTCTTCTGGAGAGCGGACGCAACGATATCCGCTTTGCCGTCGAGGAGCCCCGGCTGTTCCGCTTTCTCTTCCAGTCCGGGTATGTCCGGGAAGCCGGCCTGAAGGAGATGATCGAATCCCCGGAGCTGACCCCGGTCCTGTCCGCCATGCAGGCGGGGCTGGAAATGGATGGGAACGGCACGAAAAAGGTGTTCCTCACCGCGGCCATGTTCACGCACGGATACGCCAGCATCATCGCCAACAACAACCTGCGCTTTGACGAGGACACGGTGGCCGCCGATCTGGAGCGCGCGTTCACCGGAGCCGTCATGGCCGTCAGACAGGAGGACAACAAAAATGAAGAAGTTTTTTGAGAAAAGCGAGATCTGGTTCGCAGTCTTCTGGATCGCCCTTTACGTGGGCTCCATGACATTTCTGCGGAATCTGGGGGACGACAGCCCGTTCATGATGGCGGGACTGATCGTGATTTCCGCCCTGATGCTTCTGTTCGTGGTCAAAAACGGGCTGACGGAGTATTACGGCCTTGCGGGATGGGCGGAGAACAGCCGGGCCATGCTGTGGTTCATCCCCCTCTGGCTCATCGCCGGCTGCAATCTGCTGAACGGCATCGGTCCGGAATACAAGGTGCCGGGGCTGATCTTCGCCGCTCTGTCCATGGCCTTCGTGGGCTTCGCAGAGGAAATGATCTTCCGGGGCTTTCTGTTCAGGGCCATGCTGAAGGACGGAAACGTCAAAGCCGCCGTGATCGTTTCCTCCGTCACCTTCGGGATCGGTCATATCAGCAACCTTCTGTCGGGGCACGAGCTGGGGGAAACGCTTCTGCAGGTCGCCTACGCCGTGGCGGTGGGCTTCGTCTTTACCATGTCCTTCCTGAAAAGCGGCAGCCTGCTCCCCTGCATCCTTTCCCACAGCCTGACGGACGTCTTCGCCGTGCTCGGAAGGGACGGAGGCTCCTTCTGGCTGAATGCCGCTGCCCATGCCGTCGTGATCGTGCTGGCGATAGTGTACTGTGCGTACCTGACCCGCGTGAAAACGCCGGAAATCAAAAGGTCCGAGGGGAAGAAGGAGTAAGGCGGAGCGGACGGGCCCGCTGCCGGACAACGTACAAAAAGGGGCTGTCGCATGAACCCGAAAATGGAGAAATGCGACAGCCTTTTTGTGATTCAAAAAATACGTAAATCAGTGGTTCCTTTGTATGGCAGACTCTCCTTCAGTCAGCATAGCTGACAGCTCCCTCCGGGAGGGAGCCATAAGGGAAAGCCGCCCTCCTGCCTCCCTCTCAGAGGGAGGGGGACCGCTCGCGGGGGAAGGAGAGTCTGCTGAAGCCGGGTGAAATGATAAATCGGCTACTATACTTTTTGCTGACTTGAATTAACCCAAAACTTCCGGATTTTTTGCGGCAGCTCCTTTTTTCCTTTGTCTGCCTGCCGGAGCGGAAACGCCCGACGGACCGGTGCCGGTCTTTGTCAGTCCAGCGCCTTCAGCTTGTCCATGGCCTTCTCCAGGGTCTTGGAGATGACCTTCCTGCTGCTGGCCCAATAGGAGGAGAAGCTGTCCTTCTTCTGGGGCATCAGGGTCCGGAGCACGAACCAGGGGTTGCCGATGGACTCGTTGTACAGGGACTCGAAGTTGATGAGGACGCTGTCCTTGATGAGGTCCATCATGGCGGAGGTCTCCGGGTCGCGGGAGTAGCGGGATTTCAGCGCCATGTCGAAGTACACCGGGGTGGTGGTCCGCCAGCTCTGCGCTGCCAGGGCCTCCATCACCGCGCAGCTCATGCCGCTGTCCTTGGCGTCGATGGGCACGCACCACAGGGACACCGCGTCCTGCACCCGGGTGCCGTAGGAGGGCTGGTTCTCGTCCTGGAGCGGGTAGGGAAGGATGCCGTAGTCGCTCTCCATGTCGCCGAGGTTCGATACCACGGCGCTGAGGCGGGTGGTGGCCAGAAGCGCCTTGTCCTGAGCCAGGGTGTCCTGGATGTTGGTGCCGTCGCCGGTGATGGCGTAGCAGCCTTCGTTCTCCCACATGAGCCGGTAGACCCGGGACACCAGATCCGCCATCTTCTCCTCGTCCACGTTGAGGACGGGGTAGCCCTCCTCGTCCCGGGTCACCATGGACACGAGGGAGCCCTGCATGTAGCCGTCCGCGTCGTTGACGGAGGAGGTCACAAGGCCCCAGTAGTCCGTCTGATCCGCCTTGCCGTTGCCGTCCAGATCCGCGTGGACCTTCGACGTCAGGTCGTATACGTAGTCGATGGTCCAGCGGTGCTCGTTCACCACGTCGTAGAGGTTCTCCACCTGCTCGTCCACCGCCACCTTCTGGTTGAAGGCGTAGACGCACATGGCGGACAGCATGGTCCGGGCGATGTCGCCGGTAATGAAGTAGAGCTTGTTCCCGATCAGCAGCTCGCTGGAGACGGAGTGGTTCCACCAGGCCTGCTCCAGATCGATGTAGGGCAGCTTCGTGTAGTCCAGGAAGAGCCCCTCCAGGGACAGCGCCGGGATCCGGGCGGACCATCCGGCGATGACGTCGTAGGCTCCGTCCGCCGCCATGATGGAGGACCGCAGGCCGCTGACGGTGCTGTTGTAGTTTTCCCATCCGTCGCCGGCGAAGACCTCGATCTTCACGTTCAGCCGGTCGGACACCATGTTGTTCCGCTCGTAGACGGAGTCGGACACCGCCTCGCCGGTCAGTTCCTCCGCCGCGACCTCGTTCACGGACTCCGTGTCGCCCCGGGAGTGGATCACCGTGGTGGCTCCCTTGAAGTCCAGCTCGGGCAGATTGTCGGGCACGTGGGCGCGGTCCAGCTCCGTTTCTGCCTCCGTTTCCGCGGGTATGACCGCATCGGCCGCGGGCGTATCGGCGGCAGGGGAGGTGGGATCCGCGTTTTCTCCGCTTTCGGAGCATGCGGCCAGGCATCCGGCGGAGAGCAGGGCGGCCAGCAGCAGGGACAGGGTTCTCTTCATGGAAGTCTCTCCTTGATCATGGCAAAGTTTGCTGATTTCATTATACTTTGTTTTGGATTTATTGTCAAGACTCACAAAATGCAAAAGGGACTGTTTATTTGTAAAACTTCTCTCAATTATTTAGAAAAAACTTGACATCCCGCGCCCGGCGTGTTACAATTTTCTTCGATGAATCCAATCCCCCGAAAAGGAGAATCCTATGCAGTACAGAAAAATCGACAAGCTGGGGATCGAGGTGTCCGCGTTCGGCGTGGGATGCATGCGCTTCCCCATGAAGAAGCTGGAGGACGGCACCGACGTGGTGGACGAATCGATTTCCACCCCCGCCATCCGCCACGCCATCGACTGCGGCGTCAACTACATCGACACCGCCTACGTCTATTCCGGCGGCCGGAAGAACGAGATCGCCCTGGGCCACGCCCTCCGCGACGGCTACCGGGACAAGGTCTACGTCGCCACCAAGCTGCCCACCTGGCCCGTCCAGACGAAGGACGACATGTGGCGCATTCTGGACGAGTCCCTGGAGGATCTGGAGACCGACCACATCGACTTCTACCTGCTCCACGCCCTGAACAAGGACAGCTGGCACAAGATGCGGGACCTGGGCGCCCTCGACTTCCTGAACGAGGCCAAGGCTCAGGGCAAGATCCGCTACGCCTGCTTCTCCTTCCACGACAACTACGACGCCTTCGAGGAGATCATCAACGCCTACGACTGGGATATGGCCCAGATCCAGTTCAACTATATGGACGTGGAGAACCAGGCGGGTCTGAAGGGCGTGAAGCTGGCGGGCGAAAAGGGGATTCCGCTGGTCATCATGGAGGGACTCCGGGGCGGCAAGCTGGCCTCCGCTCCCGACAACGTCCAGGCCCTGTACGACGCCTTCCCGGTGAAGCGCTCCCCCGTGGAATGGGGCTTCCGCTGGCTCTGCGACTTCCCGGAAATCGCCACGGTCCTCTCCGGCGTCACCAACTACCAGCAGACCGAGGACAATCTGGCCATCTTCGACCGCTGTACCGTGGGCGCTATGACCGACGAGGAGAAGGATCTCATGGTCCGGGTCCGGGAGGCCTACGAGTCCCGCACCAAGGTGGGATGTACCGGATGCCGCTACTGCATGCCCTGTCCCAACGACGTGGAGATCCCCCGCATCTTCTCCATCTGGAACAACAAATTCCAGTTTGGCGAGCCCATGAAGGGCAACTGGGACTACAAGCGCCGCATCGACGAGGGCCACGACGCCTCGAAGTGCGTGGAGTGCGGCGCCTGCGAGAGCGTATGTCCCCAGCAGCTGAACATCATCGAGCTGCTGAAGCAGGCCGACGCGGAGATGAGAGCGTAATCCCCGCCGCTCATCCGCTCCCTTTCTGGCCGGCCGCATCCGTATATAGATAATAAAGACACCCCCGGTTCGGGATGATGATCCCGCCCGGGGGCTTTTTGTCTCAAATGGGGAAACGCTCAGAGCGAAATGCTCGCAAGCCTCTTTTTCCAGGCGTCGAACACCTGCGCCAGCCCCCGCTCCGCTTCTTCTCTGCTGTCGTATTGTCTGACGCCGAATGCCCCTTTGTCGGAAATCACGCGCAGCAGAAACAAGTTGTTCCTGCCGAACAGAGCAGTAACGTCGGCCTCTCCGCGGAACCGGGCCATCCCCTCGGGGCCGGAAACCAGCAGGCTGTACCCGTCCGGTTCTCCGCTCCCGCCGTCCCCGTCCATCCGCCCCAGGATCCGGGAATTCAAAAGATCCTGCAGCATGTCCGGCAGTACGTCCCCGAGCGCGTCCGGCAGTACCTCTTCGAGCGCGTCCCGCACCGCTTTTCCGATCAGATCGGGCAGCTCGGATGTGTTCGCCGACTTGTCTTTGCCCCCGATCCCGAATAAATCGTTCGGCGTGCAGTTCAGGGCGGACGCTATGGCCGGGATCATGTCTGCGCCCGGCAGAGATTCGCCGCACTCCCACTTCGAGACGGCCCGGTTGGACACACCGAGCCGCTCCCCCAGCTGCTCCTGCGTCATGCGGCTCCGCATCCGGTATTCCGCGATCATGTTTCCGATGTTCATTCCTCTTCTCCCTTCCTTCGTCTGTGCGGTCAGTATAGCATGGAACAAAAGGGAAGTCAACGCACGGGCCGGAGAAGAAAACAAAAAAAGCTCCCCGTCCCATGGAACGGTCCGGAGAACTTTTCCACTGACAGCAGATGATTTGCCCTGTGTCCGCACGGAGGAAAGGACGCTCAGTCAAAATCGTCCAGCGCCTTTTTCTTTCCGATGAAGAGTCCCCGCATGGCGTAGCGCGCGGCGAAGGGATCCTCGCAGGTGGCAATCTGGGCGTTCTGGAACCTAGCGTATTCCTCATCGCTCATGGCGGCTACGTCGTCGGCCATGCTGAAGACCGCGCCGTAGGTGGAGGCCACCGTCAGAATCTCCAGCCCGTATTCCCGGGACAGATCCGTGATTTCCTCCATGGTGGTCCCGGAGAACATCTCCACGCTGTGGGTCTTTTCCACCGTGGACAGATTCCGGAACTCCCGGAGCCTCTGGCGGCTGTCGGTGCAGAGGGCGGCGGAGATGAACTGGCCCACCGTCATGGCAAAGGGCGTCATAAAGGAGTAGGCGAAGATCCCGCCCTCGTCCAGCACCCGCATGGATTCCCGCACGAAGGCCTCCCGCTCGGCTCTGGTCCGGGCGTGGTACATGGCCCCCAGGGAGATCACGATGTCGAAGGAGCTGTCGTCGAACCGGCCCAGACTCCGGGGCGCGGCGCAGAAGAACTCGCGGATCGCGGACGCCCGGGGATCGTTCTGCATGGCTTCCACCCGGTCGGCGATCAGGTCCCCCGCCGTCACCTCGTACCCAAGGGAGGCGAACCGGAAGGCGTTCTCCCCGTTTCCGGCGGCGGAGTCCAACAGACGCCCGGATTTCGGAAGATATTTGTCGAACAGATGCGTCAGAACCGCTCGCTCCGTTTCCAGAAGCCGGTCGTCCCGGGATTCCTCCCCGAAATAACCGAAGTATTCAAACATGTTCATGATTTGCTCCTCCCCCATGCGGACCCGTATAATTCCATCATCATCATAGCATAAAGTCCCCGGACTGTCAAGGGCTTTTTTCTCAGAACGTCACATTTGCCCGTGTGAATCTGTGAGAAAGAACAGAAATTCACATTTTTTCGAGGACAAAATCCGCCCGCAGCTCCCCGATTTTCTCCCCGTTCGTGCATCGGATGTCCCGGCAGACGGTCCCGGTCAGCTCCATCGTCTCCAGATCCCGGAGCAGGTCCGGGCAGTCCCGGGGCGCGATCTGGCGGAGGATCCGGGCGATGACGGCCTGCCAGGCGATTTCCGTGCCGTCGTACAGCTTCAGCATCACGCCCAGCCCGGCCTTTTTCAGCCCGAAGGCGTAGACTCCGGACGCGCCTCCTTTGGCCACGACGCCGGGATCCTCGTTCATCCGGGTGCAGAGATAGCCCCTGCCCCGGATCAGATGGGGATACCGGTGCATGAGGTCCGTCATCCGCCGGGCAGCCGCCGCGAAGTAAGGCTCCGGGATCAGCTCGGGCCGGGCCAGCCGGAGAAAGGACAGGGCGATCTTGTCTCCGGGCACCCCGAACACCGGAACGCCGCATCCGTCCGTGCCCAGCCGGATTTTTTCATAGGGCGTGTCCGTGAACAGGGAGACCGTGTGCCGCACCAGCCGCTGAGCCGCCGAATCCGGCAGATGATAGCCCCGGCCCGATCCCGTCAGAGCCCGCTGTAAGAGGATCGCGCCTACATGCTTCGGCGTGCATCCGTGCCAGAGCTTCCGCGGAGCCTCTCCCCGGGCGATGAGGGCGAATTTCGTGGGCTCGTGGGAGGGATAGCGGGGACCCATGACCAGATCCTCCTCCCGGACGCCCGTCTTCTCCATAAGGGACTCCACCACCGCGGAGCAGTACGGCTCCCCGGCGTTGGATCCGGCCATGACGGCGCACTCCTCCTCCGTGAGACCGTACGCCTTGTCCAGTCCCATCAGCAGGACGGGCAGGGCCTGGATGGGCTTGGAGGAGGAGCGGAAGAAGTAATTCTCCCCCCATTCTCCGGCTCCGTACCGGATTCCCTCCGGCCCGACCACGGCGACGCATCCATCGTGCCGGTTTTCGGTCAGCTCTCCCCGGGTTTCGTATGCCAGAATCATCGTCCGCCTCACTCATCCTTCAGCTCGAACACAACGCCGCCGCCCCGTCCGGACTCCGCGCGCCGGAAGACCTCCGGGACCTCCGCGGACAAGCCGAACCGGTCCGCCCTGACCCTGACGAGGCCCCAGGGAGTCGGGATCCCGGCCTCGACCCAGTCCAGCCCCAGAAGCTCCGGCTTCAGGCGGAACTTCCGGAACCCGGATTTCAGCATTTCGAAGCCCAGAAGCCGCACGGGCAGCTGATACACCGGGGTGCCGCCCCAGGCGTGGGAGCAGTCGCCGCGGAAGGCTCCCCAGCCCTCCTTCAGGCCCTTGGGGGAGTCCTCGATCTGCCGGTCCCACAGGTGCATGAGGCCGAGACCGTACTTCTTCCAGAGCCCGGTCTTCACCGCCATCTCGCAGACGTAGTGCATGAAGTAGGGCTGGATTTCCACGGCGGAGTCCCGCTCCAGCCAGTCCTCCACCAGGATCCGCTCCGCAAGGGCCTTTGCCGTCCGCCCGTCCACCAGGCCGAAGAGCACCGCCAGGGTGTTGGCGTGCCGGGTGTAATAGGTTTTGTCCGGATTGGCGGGCTGCCACGTATTGGGTTCGGGATCCCGCTTTCCCTTCGGCCAGCCGTCCGTGAACAGCTCCTTCTCGAAATCGTAGAACTCCCGGACGGCCGCTCCCCGGTGACGCTCCGCCTCGGCTTTGACCTCCCGCGCCAGAGCGGCGGATCCGTCGGAGCGGTACAGCTCGGCGGCGGCCCGGAGAGCCCCCTGCCAGAAGGCGTTCAGCACGGTCTGCCCCAGCGCCATGGGCGGATGGTGCAGCTGGAAGCCGTCGAGCTCGCCCCAGTCCACGAACATATAGTTGGGCGGGTTCTCGATGACGCCGGAGCCTCCGATATAGCTCCGGAACCGGTTCAGCAGGATGTCCAGGGCGGGACGGCAGGTCCGGAGGGTCTCCCGGTCGCCGGTCCAGCGCACGTAGTCCCGCAGCATGGTCACCCAGATCAGGCTGTAGGAGGTGTGGAACATGATCCCGTCCGTCATGACGAGGTAGTCCGCCGTCCGGATCAGATCGGCCCGGGTCAGCCGCATGTCCCCGAAGGTGGTCCGGGTCATGAGGGCCTCGATGGCGTAGTCGCCGGTGCAGCCCAGGGTCTCCTGATGGAGCGGACTGTCCAGATGCAGGCTCTGACGGCACATCTCCAGGGTGAATTTCCCCACCCGGTAAATGTCGTTCAGCTTTTCGTCCGGGCACCGGAAATATCCCTCGTTGTCCCTGTCCACCGGATAGTGGGCGTAGGAGAGGGAGACGGACACCTCGGCTGAGGCCGGAGCGCGCACGATGACCGCTCCCACGCTCAGCATCCGCAGGCCCCGGTATTCCACGGGCTCGTCGGAGGAGGGAACCGTCACCTGCGCCGTGCCCACGTCCTCGGGTCTGCCCTCCGCCGCGCCGATGCGGATGAGAGCGCTTTTTCCGGTGCCGTTCTTCACCGTCAGACGGAGATAGGCCGAGTAGATCCGGTCGAAGGACGCCCGCAGGACCTGCTCCCCGGCCATGGTCTCCCGCCGGATGGTCTCGGGCTGGACGAGCTCCTCGCACAGAGCCGGAAGCCGGGGATCCGCGGGATTCCAGGGACCGCCGTTCAGCAGGGCGGGGGCCTCCCATTCTCCGGGCTCCGCTGTGAGATCCGTGTCGGAGATCCCCCGGTATCCGGGCAGGACCCTCACCCGCCAGGTGTTGTCCGTGACCACCTCGGTCCCGTCGATCACGCCGGAGAGGATGAAGCCGCAGACGCCCGCGGAGTAGTCGGTCATGACCGCGCAGCCGTTCCAGACCTGGACCCGGATCCGGAGCATCCTCCCCTCCACCGGCACGTCGTACCGGTTGACGTACTGCTTCGGCATGGGCAGGGTGTTGGCATAGTCGCCGCCGGCCGCCGCGGGACCGGTTCCCACATAGGCGCCGTTGACGAAGAGCCGGAACTTCGGATCGGCGAACACCGTCACCCGGAAGACGCCCGGAGCCGGGGAGCGGCGGGTCACGGTCTTTTCAAACTCCACGGCGGTGAACCGGAAGTTCTCCGGGAGAGGGGCGAAAATGGTGGTCGGAGTGGCGGAGGAGTCCGGATGCTTCGCCGGATCCAGCCAGAGCCAGCGGGCGTTCTCAGACAGCCGGGCAACCGGGGTCTCCTCGCCGGTATAGGTTACGGAGCGCATAATGTCGTTCATCTTCTGCCTCGCGTTTTTTCTTTCAGTATAAAATAAATTCCTCCGTTTTGCAAGAGGTTTGGAGCAAATGGCGGCAAAATCGCGCGGGTCCCTCCGACGGCGGGCATGAGGGGAGACAATTTTTTATATAAAAAGCGCAAAAACGCACTTGACAATGGCATTGTTTTGGTGATATAATGTACTAACCGGATTGTTTGCCCGGAGCAAGGCGCGGATCCGGATTTCCCAGGGAGGTGCCGTATGCCGGGCTATGAGAGACTGCTTGTGGCGTCGTCCAAGGGCGGAGTCGGCAAAAGCACCGCCGCGCTGGGACTGGCCGCCGAATTTGCGAGGCTGGGGAAGCGGGTCCTCTTGTGCGACCTGGACGATACCAGCCGCAGTCTCGATCTTCTGACCGGTTGCCAGAACGAGGCCCTGTTTACCTTCGCCGACGTGCTGAGCGGAACGGATCCGGAGCGCGCGGTGCTGACGCCTTGGAAGGATCTGCCGGAGCTGAGGCTTCTTCCCGCGCCCTCCCCCGGAGCCATGGGGAGAGCGGCACTGGAACGGGGAACCGGCGCGGACGCGCTGATCCGGGAGGGGCTGGACAGGCTGACGGCGTGGGGCGGCTTCGACATGATGGTCTGCGATACGGGCGCCGGTCTGGATACGGCATCGGCCGCCGCGTCCCGTTTTCCCTTTGTCCTGGTGGTCTCCTCCCAGAGCCAGACCTCCGTCCGGGCGGCCGAATACGCGGCGTCGCGGCTGGAGCGCTGCGGAGCGGGGACCATGCGTCTCTGCGTCTGTTCCTTCGATCTCTCCGCCGTGAAGCGGGAGAACCGCGCGGGCGTCATCGAGATCATCGACTCCTCCTCCCTCCAGTGCGCGGGCGTCATCCCGAGGGATCCCCGCCTTCAGCGGTATCAGGACCGGGGGGAGCTGCCTCCCCGGACCTCGCCCGTGACCGCCGCCTGCCGCAACATCGCCCGCCGGATCATGGGCTACGACGTTCCCCTGTTCGAGGGGATGCCCTCCCTCTACCGCCGGCGCAGGCTGGCGCTCTGAAGAACCCTGCTTGTCCAATACGAGAAGAATTCCCGTTATCATATACGAAAGGAAAGGATGTACCCCATGGATATTGCCCTCATCGCCGACGACACCAAAAAGGAGCTGATGACCCAGTTCTGTATCGCCTACTGCGGCATTCTGTCGAAGCACCACATCTGCGCCACCTCCATTACGGGAAAGTACGTGCAGGAAGCCACCGGCCTTGAGATCGAAAAGCTCCTGCCCGGTTCTCACGGCGGCGCCCAGCAGATCACATCCCGCATTTCGTACAATGAGATCGACGTGCTTCTGTATTTCCGGAGCACCACGCCCAACCGGGAATTCGACGAGAACGAGCACAACCTGTTCCGTATGTGCGACGTCCACAACGTGCCCATGGCCACCAACATCGCCACGGCCGAGGTGCTGATCTGCGCCCTGGACCACGGGGATCTGGACTGGCGCGAGATCGTCAACCCCCGCTCGGACTACAACCGCCGCCGCCGGGGACTGACGTACTGATCCCGGAGGACTGCCTGTCATTCCGTCTCCCGTCGCCGGACGCCTCGGGAGACTTTTTTATGCGGATACGGTGTATCCGCACTGAAATCCCAATGAATTTCAAGGAGGCCGTATGATCCGTATTCTCTGTCTGGGCGACGTGGTGGGCGAGGAGGGAGTGCGCTTTCTCGAACGGGGAGGCCGCCTGAGGAACCTTGCCTCCTCCCGCCGCGCCGATCTGGTGATCGTGAACGGGGAGAATTCCGCCCCCGGCAACGGCATTTCAAAGGACTCCGCCGAACGTCTGCTGGACGCGGGCGCGGACGTGATCACCGGCGGCAACCACACCTGGAAGCAGAGGGACGCCGTCCGCCTCCTGGACGACGGGGACGCCCTGATCCGGCCCTGCAACTATCCCGCGGAGGCTCCGGGCCTCGGGTATCTCATCGCGGACGTGCGTGGTACGCGGGTGCTGGTGATCAACGCCGCCGGAGTGGTGTACATGGATCCCGTGACGCCTCCCGCCGACGCCGTGGCGAAGATCCTGAAGGCCGAGCGCGGGCGGTACGAGCTCTCCGTTCTGGATCTGCACGCCGAGGCCACCTCCGAGAAGCTGTTCGTGGCCCGGTATTTCGACGGGAAGCTCTCCGCCGTCTTCGGGACCCATACCCACGTCCAGACCGCCGACGAGCAGATCCTCCCGGGAGGCACCGGCTACATCACGGACGTGGGCATGTGCGGCTCCATGAACGGCATCCTTGGGGTGAAGACGGAAGCCGTGATCCACAAATTCACCGTCCGCACCCCGGTCCGCTTCGATCCCGCGGAGGGGAATCCGGCTCTCCACGCGGTCCTCTTCTCTCTGGATGAGAGCACCGGCCGATGCGCTTCCGTGGAGAGAATCCGGGAGACGGGATGAAAAGCAACAGGGCTGTCGCAAAACAATTTCAAAGTTTTGATCGACCTTTTACAAAAGGGTCGCCGGGGATGCGCAGCTCCCCAGTTCTTAGGGCGGAGCCCTGAGCCGACTGGGTTTCATCTTTGATGAAACCCGGCAGAGGTCGGAACACCCAGGACGTCAAAAGAGTTCCTCTTTTTGCTTCTTTTTCTCCTCGATAAAGGAGAAAAAGAAG
>Ga0256405_10005384_pt1 | contig 22247 bp, 15 predicted proteins | sample RumenRJG_02DNA_FD_189096 | JGI IMG/M metagenome (GOLD analysis project Ga0256405, IMG submission 189096) | Bovine rumen microbial communities from Lethbridge, Alberta, Canada - RJG_02 | ecosystem: Host-associated > Mammals > Digestive system > Stomach > Rumen | place: Canada: Alberta... | reverse complement strand
GAACAAATGGATAAGACCGAACGGCTTATCAGGGAAACCTTCGGTGAGGACAAGGAACTGCTCTGGGCCTACGATATAGATGCGGGGCTTCCTTTCGACAGCGTCATTCCAGGTGTCTATACTGTTGAACTGAACCTTAAAACATTGGGTGTACCTAAGAATCTCTGGCCTTATATTCACGCTTACCGCTCTGACGGGAATAGTCGCGTAAAAGCTCTCAACACAAGTGTAAATGACAAAGGTGTGCTGCGTTATGAAGCACGGCAGAACTCCATTGTAGCAATCGGGCTTGCTCTTGCCTGCTACGGGAAAATTGGAGTTACAGTAAGTGTATTTTTGGCCGATAAGCTGGCTCTTCTCGCCATCGCTGGTGGTGGTTGGGGTGCAGGCTATACTTACAAGGCTGGTCTCTACAATAAGATTCAGTCTTGGTGGGATGCCTGCGGATGGCCTGAGAACTGGTGGAAACGAAAGGACTGGGTAACTCTCTATATCAACGACCCTATGGGTAACTTCTATATACACTTTCGCTATAGCCAAACGGAGAAAGGAGATCAGGCTGAAACTGTCGTAGATCAATTGGCATCCTACGGTAAGCGTGCCGAAGAACTTAAAGGCGAAGCCAAGACAAAGTTCAACCGTGAATACAAGAACAACGCTGCATACAAAGCACTTAACAAGAAAAAGGCACAAAGTTATTCGCCCAAAAGTCCGTTGCTGCGTACACTATATATAAAACATCTCGAAAAGATGACCATTGACAGCATCTATTTCGCATCATTGGAAACTGACAATCAGCTGAAGACTGTGATGAATCTCATTCCTAAAAGCGTGCAGGATGTCATCAAGGGAATGAGAGTGTCAGAGCGGTTTTGTCAGGCCGATGATGGTCTGGCACTCAAACGTCTGCCCTACGAGTGCAATGTTTACATCGTTCCAAACACCTATACTGGCGCCGAATCCAAAGCTGTCAGCCGGATATTCGAAGTTTTCGGTGAACTGAACGGAGGTGTCATCTGGGTCAACGCAAACCAGCTTTACCAAAAATCGGGAAGTAAATACAGCTACAGTACCGAAAAAACTGACGCAGTATTAGTCAGTATGGCTCATGAACTGTCTCACCTCTACGAGTACACATATATCAATGCATGGAAATCACGCGATAACCGCTTCATTGAGTGTATCGGTTCTGTAAGCGAATACTGGTTCACCGACTGGCTGAAGAAGCACAATTACATCAACTACGATCCAAATGACGGAAAGCACGAGGATCTCTACGCAGACCGCAAACTCAAGGAAGTGCTGGCATGGCCACTCGTCAACAAGGCCGTTACATGGCCCAAGGATCTGTCCAGCGATACCAGCCCTGACATCCGAGGAGGATACATGCTTGGGGACTTCTTCGACTACCTCTGCGAGCAAACCAAGCAAAAACCGTCGTTCGACCACATCATGAACCACTACTCTGTGAGAAAGACACTCGCTCAGGACTTCATGGACATATTCGGAATAACGACAGAAACACAGCTCCAGAAGTATTTCGAGGGCTTTTGCATAAAATACCTTTCAGCAATTGTGGACGAACAGAAAGACATGGCTGAAAACCCCAACAGCCCATACTATATACCCAACCAACGTCATACTTATGAAAAATGCGTGATGCGATTGCGTAATATTGCCCCAGCCGATAATCCAGAGCCTCTGGCGTTCAAGGGATTCAAGATTTTATGTAAGGAAAAGTACAAAGGACGTGATGACAAAAAGGGGATAAAAGGCAGCAAAATAGATTACAGGCTCTTTGCCGTTCCTTCACCTGTCATAAAGCCGAGTGAGTTGAAGTTCTCACTCCTCGACGGAGGCTTGAGAAACGGAGATAGTCTCTCTCTCGCACAAGACCACTATAGCATCAAACCTGATCACTATCACTATCTTGAGACATACGGCATGGTTTTGCTGCGCCCAGGAATCCGCGATGCAACCATCGACGAGAACTACTACATCGACCTCGTCGCATTCTACCAGCCATATAATGAACCTAAAGTGCAGGGACGTTCCAAGGACGGAACAGGACTGAATGTAAGAACCATGTCCGAACCCCCTAAACAACTTGTCAAGTACGGCTATATCAGCGGCATGCAGATAGCTGTGAAAAACAACCTGACGGGTAAGTCGAAGACTTTCAACGTACCGCTCAACCTCTGCGGCAAGACCGTAAAGATTGAATATGAGAAGATTGGAATTGCCGACCCCAATGACATAGACATCTCTCTCCGCTCACGCTGGTACTTCCGTCATCCTAACGGCAAAACCTACTATTCTCCGGCTACACCCAAGGTGAACTACAAGAAGAAGAAAGAACAGGTGGTGCAGAAGAAGGACGAGAAAGAGAATAGTGATGAGGAAATAAAGGAGAATAACGACGAGGAAGTTGATGAGGACTTTGGTAGCGCCTTGGTCAACGCACGCATCCACCTTGAAGAAGTGGGGTATGTGGACGTCTCTTCTCGCTGCTACGGCACCAACTACCTACGTAACTACACCAACGCATCACACTTCGGACGACTTATCATAAAAGATGAAACCATTACCATCATACTTGACTCACAGACCTTGACCCAAGGTGATGCCGACGGCACCAGAACCGAGTACGTTGACAAAATCACGTTTAAGGCCCAGTGCGACACAAAACGATATGGTGACGGCACGATACATGTCAGCATCCTGCCTGAAACGCTGACCATGAATCCCAACCCCTTCACAGCAAACACCAACTACACCTGTGTGGCTGATCCAAGCTGGAGCTTCACCAACGTAAACAGTGTGAGACTCGACAATAGTCAGTTGCATAGTGGAAGCAACCATTGGCAAGGCAGTTTAGACATCCGTCCCAACGGCTCAGGTAGGATAGGGCTGAAATTCCCTGTTATCGACCACTATACCCACAAGACCGACACAAAGTCTGATAATGACGAGGAGCACCTGCCTTTCAACATCATCGGTACTTTTGAATGAACAGATGACTTGATGTTTGTAGGTTAACGGCGAACGGTGAACAATAGTACAGCGGGGTTATAATTTATAATTTGTAATTTATAATTAATAATTATTTCGTAACTTTGCAGCGCAAAACGAAAACGTTTAATGTTTAACGATAGTACCGGAGATAGAACTTGAAATTTCCCGGATGAGGTCTTGGACGCAAAATCTTCGCAAAATTTATCACAAAATCTTATTCAAATAAAGTATTTTCATTTCTGGTTTTGCGAACGATTTTATGAGAATTCTTGCTTTGCAAGCGTGCTCTTTTGAGTGCTTTCTTCAGCGGTATCGCAACGATGATTGTGTCCAAAAATAATAAACTCAAAAACTCACATGACTATAGAACAACAAATAATTGATGCCGTAGTGGCTGGAGTGAAAGCTCTCTACGGTGCAGACTTGACTGCAGAGCAGGTGCAGCTGCAGAAGACCAAGAAGGAATTTGAGGGACACCTCACTGTGGTGGTGTTCCCGTTCGTGAAGATGGCTCGCAAGAGTCCCGAGGCTTGCGCCGAGGAACTGGGTGCTTATCTCAAGGAAAACGCTACCGACGTGGTTGCTGCCTACAACGTGGTGAAGGGATTCCTCAACCTCGTGGTCAGTCCTGCTGCATGGATTGCCCTGCTCGGTGACATCGCTGCCGACGACAAGTTCGGATTCACCGCCGCTACAGACAAGAGTCCGCTGGTGATGATTGAATACTCATCGCCCAATACCAACAAACCGCTCCACCTCGGACACGTGCGCAACAACCTCTTGGGTTCAGCTCTGGCACGCATCGTGGAGGCAAACGGATGCCGTGTGGTTAAGACTAACATCGTCAACGACCGCGGCATTCACATCTGTAAATCCATGCTCGCATGGCTGAAATGGGGCAACGGCATCACTCCAGAGACCGCAGGCAAGAAAGGCGACCATCTCATCGGTGACTTCTACGTGGCTTTCGACAAGCACTACAAGGCTGAATGCGACGAGCTGACCAAGCAATTTGTCAACGAAGGCATGGGCGAAGAGGCTGCCAAGGAGAAAGCTAAGCAGGAGGCTCCGCTCATCAAGGAAGCCCACGACATGCTCGTGAAGTGGGAACAGGGCGACGAAGAGGTTCGCCGTCTGTGGCGCATGATGAACGAATGGGTGTACGCTGGTTTCGATGAGACATACAAGATGATGGGTGTGTCGTTCGACAAGATATACTACGAATCCGACACCTATCTCGAAGGCAAGGAGAAGGTGCTCGAAGGACTGGACAAAGGCCTCTTCTACCGCCGCGAGGACGGATCGGTATGGGCAAACCTCGAAGCCGAGGGGCTGGACGAAAAACTCCTGCTCCGCAGCGACGGCACCAGCGTCTATATGACTCAGGACATAGGTACTGCCAAACTGCGTTACGAGGACTTCCCCATCGACAAGATGATATATGTGGTGGGCAACGAACAGAACTACCACTTCCAGGTGCTCTCCATTCTGCTCGACAAACTCGGATTCGCATGGGGCAAAGACCTCGTTCACTTCTCCTACGGCATGGTGGAACTGCCTAACGGAAAGATGAAGTCGCGCGAGGGAACGGTGGTTGACGCCGACGACCTCATGGCACAGATGATAGAGGATGCCTACAACGCTTCAAAGGAGATGACCAAGAAAATCCAGCTCAGCGAAGAGGAAGCTCGTGAGGTGGCACGCAAGGTGGGACTCGGTGCACTCAAATACTTCATCCTCAAGGTTGACGCACGCAAGAACATGCTCTTCAACCCCGAAGAGAGTATCGACTTCAACGGCAACACCGGTCCGTTCATCCAATATACATATGCACGCATCCGATCCATCCTCCGCAAAGCTGCAGAGGCAAAAATAGATTCTTCACTCTTAACTCTTAACTCTTCACTCTCCGAAAAGGAAATTGAACTGATTCAGAAGTTGAATGGGTTCCGTTCGGCAGTGAAGCAGGCAGGCATAGACTACAGTCCTTCGGGCATAGCAAACTACTGCTACGAACTGACTAAGGAATTCAACCAGTTCTACCACGACTACAGCATCCTCGGTGAGGAAGATGAGAACAAACGTGCTTTCCGCCTTGTTCTCGCAAAGACCGTCGGCAAAGTCCTCGCCCTCGGCATGGGACTGCTGGGTATTGAAATGCCAGAGAAGATGTAATGGAAAGGGAAAAGGGTGAGGCTTTAGCGGTCGACGCTGCATGCAGCGGCAATCCGGGACCGATGGAATACCGTGGAGTGCATCTGCCAAGCGGCAAGCAGATTTTCCATTTCGGACCTGTACAGGGCACTAACAACATAGGTGAGTTCCTTGCCATAGTCCATGCACTGGCCCTGCTCAAGCAGAAGAACCAGCCCAATATGCCCATCTATAGCGACAGCCGCACAGCACAGATATGGGTGCAGAAGAAGAAATGCAAGACTACGCTGGAGCGTACACCGAAAACAGAGAAACTGTTTGAAATCATCGCACGTGCTGAAAGGTGGCTGCAAACAAACTCCTACTCCAACCCCATTCTTAAATGGGACACAGACAACTGGGGTGAAATTCCCGCAGACTTTGGACGAAAATGAGAGAGTTCTTCAAAACCATGGGTAGCTACTTCGCTCCCTACAAAAAATACATGTTTGCAACGTTAGGATTGAATATCCTGACGGCAATCTTCAATGTATTCACCTTCACACTGCTTCTCCCTATCCTCAATATTCTGTTCAAAATCGACCAGATACACTATGAGTATATCCCTTGGGGAGAAGGCGATTTGAAGGAAACCGCAACCAACAACCTCTACTATTTCTCACAACAGCTGATAGAGAAATACGGCGAACCCACCACCCTGCTGCTGCTTGGGCTGGGACTTGCATTCATGACGCTGCTCAAGACCGCATCCTACTTCGGAGGCAGTGCCACACTAATGCCTATCAAGACAGGTATAGTCCGCGACATACGAAACAAGCTATACCACAAGATCATCTCCCTCCCACTCTCCTTCTTCTCCGAAGAACGCAAAGGCGATATCCTTGCACGTGTCTCTACCGATGTCAATGAAGTGGACTCCTCCATCACATCATCGCTCGACATGGTAATCAAGAACCCCATATTCATACTTATATATATGGGCACTCTCATCGCCATCAGCTGGCAGCTCACCATCTTCACCCTGCTCGTCGTGCCACTAATGGCATTCGGAATCGGACGCATTGGCAAGACTCTGAAACGCCGTTCCCTCTTCGCACAGTCGAAATGGAGCGACGGACTCAGTCAGATAGAGGAAACCCTCGGTGGTCTGCGCATCATCAAGGCATTTATAGCCGAGAAGAAGATGGAAGACCGTTTCCGCAAGGTAAACAACGAACACCGCCGTGCTGCCATGAAAGTAGCAATCCGCCAAAGTGCAGCCCATCCCGTGAGCGAGTTCCTCGGCACCTGCATGATCGTCTTTGTGCTGTGGTTTGGCGGCTACCTCATCTTCTCCGGCAACTCTCCCATCGACGCCAGCACATTCATCTATTACCTCATCATTCTCTACACCATGCTGCAGCCGCTCAAGGACCTCTCCAAGGCAGGCTACACCATCCAGAAAGGTATGGCTTCAATGGAGCGTATCAACAAAATCCTTCGTGCAGAGAACAACATAAAAGACGCTCCAGACGCACAAGACATCGATGCTTTGCATGAAAGTATCGAACTGCGTCACGTATCGTTCTCCTACCCATCTTCTTCGTCAGATCCAGACCACGCAGCAAGAGAGGTATTGCACGACATCAATCTCACTATTCCCAAAGGGCAGACCATCGCACTTGTCGGACAATCAGGCAGCGGAAAGAGTACTCTAGTGGATCTTATCCCCCGCTACCACGATATTCAAACAGGAGAAATCCTTATCGACGGAAAGAATATCAAAGACCTGAAAATCACTTCTCTCCGTGGACTTATAGGCAATGTCAACCAGGAAGCAATCCTGTTCAACGACACCGTTTTCAACAATATCGCCTTCGGAGTGGAGAACGCCACACAGGAGCAGGTGGAAGCGGCTGCACGCATTGCCAATGCTCACGACTTCATCATGGAGATGGAAGAAGGCTATCAGACTAAAGTCGGTGATCGCGGCGGACGCCTGTCGGGCGGCCAGCGTCAACGAATCAGTATAGCACGTGCCATACTGAAGAATCCGCCAATCCTTATTCTCGACGAAGCAACATCGGCCCTTGACACCGAGAGCGAACGACTGGTTCAAGATGCCCTCGAACGCCTGATGAAGTCACGCACCACAATCGCCATTGCCCACCGTCTGTCAACTATCAAGAACGCCAGCCGCATCTACGTACTCCACGAAGGCCGCATTGTAGAACAAGGTACGCACCAGGAACTCATTGCCCTCAACGGCTACTACAAGCGCCTCAACGACATGCAGGCACTATAATTCCATTACAAAAAAGTTGTTACAAGATTTTTGTAACAACTTTTTTATAACAATAATTATGTAATGATTACTTCGCTTCCAGAGATGGTCTATTGGTAAATCGCTGTGCAGCGGCTTTTCGTAAGGCTTTGGCTTCGTCCAAACCACGGCGCAGGCGTCTGTGGGCCATGAATATGCGCCAAGCGCAATAAGCCCAAAGGACAAGGAAGACAATCCAGGTGATATAGCTGCCCAAGAGACTTGCACCGAACAATTTCTGCAGCATCCATGTGAAAAGCGGAGCTGCAACCACCGCACCAATACCTAACAGCCATTCCAACTGATAACTGCGACGCAGAGTGCGAATGGCGGTCTTATCCTCAGGAATAGTCTGAATGTGGTTACCCTCCGAAGTACCATCCATCAGGAAATAGTATTTACGCGACTGGTAATAATAATATGTGAACCAAATCGGCACCATTACCAGTTCCGGTTCCTGAACGTAAGAGAAATTAAACGTGGTTTTCACACCCTTTACCTTCTCTCCCTTCAGTTCACTCTTAACCCTCGCATTGACAATACTCTTCAACTGGTCATAGCCGCGTTTCTTCCACACATGAGCGTCATTCACCGTACTTGCAAAGATATATGTATTGTCTGCAAAGGAGGTATTGGGATTCATAGCGGAATCTGAAACAACTGGATCGGGCAGACTCTCCACAAAGCTTACCATCTCCACAGGAATGTCATTACCCTCGTGGGCACACAGCATAATGACGAACTTGCCCTGGGCTGCATTCTCGTCAGGCTGATATTCCTTGCGCTTCTTGCCGTCAACACCAATCACCTCTCGCTGCACCTTATAGGAATACTGAGCGGAATAGGATCCCTCGAAACGATGCATAGGCACATAGGCACGATACATCTTTCCGAGACTTACTGTGCTGAACACATCAACAGGTGTATAGTCAGTATCAATTAGAGTGTCTATCACATAACGCGAGAAGGCACTCTGTCCCACAGTAAAGTTAAGCACTCTTGACGGAGCATCGAGACCAACTTGTTTTGTTTGCGGACTATGTGCGGTCTGGTGGCAAATCGGACAAACCACATCGTCTTTCTCCAATGATTCACCTACATAACCTACACCCAAGCTTTGCTTAATAAGTGTTGTCCCGCAATTAGGACATTTCATTGTTTCCATAACTATACTATGTTTTGAGTTTTCGAATATCCTTAAACACTGTGTACATTATCGGGATGGCAAGCAGTAACGAAAGCACGTCGCTCACAGCCTGGCACATCTGGACTCCCAATAATCCATAGAATCGAGGCAACACCAGAATCAGCGGTATGAAGAACAATCCTCGACGTGCTGCGGCAATCAGATTTGCACGGAGCGGCATATTGATAGTCTGCATCAGCATGTTGCTATGCATGATGAAGGCACAGATAGGCAAAGAGCACAGTTGGATACGCAGTGCGAGAGTGCCGATTTCTATCACATCGGCATCATCGCGGAACCAAGCAATGATTTCTTCGGAGAAGATAAAACCCACGACGGTGCAGAACACCAGGAAGAGTGTGCTGAGACGAACGGTTATCCAAAATGCACGGGTAACCCGGTCGAAGAGTTTCGCACCGAAACTGAATCCGCAAAGCGGCTGGAATCCTTGTCCTAATCCAATTATCACTGAATTGATTACAAATGAAATACGTCCTACGATACTCATTGCCGCAATAGCTGCGTCGCCATAAGAAGCCGCAGCCACATTGAGCAATATCGTAGCAATACTTCCGAGTCCCTGACGAGAAAGCGAAGGAGTGCCACCGGAAACAATGTTTGTGAGAAGCAACTTATTCGGACGGAAACAACGCCAGCTGATACCAATTTTTGTGAGACGCATGCTCAGTATCAGCAGTATTGCGGAACTAATTGCCCAGCCTAATACCGTTGCCCAGGCAGCACCAGCTATTCCCCAGTCGAACACAAATATGAAAAGTGGGTCTAATGCAACATTGACAATTGTTCCGGCAACTATGCCGTACATGGCGAAAGCCGCGTTTCCCTGAAAGCGAAGCTGATTGTTAAGCACCAGCGAACCAATCTGCAAAGGAGAGCCAATCAGGATGATACTCAAATAGGTCTCTGTATAAGGCTGGATAGTGGGCGTGCTGCCGAGAAGTTCTGACAAAAACGCCACGAACGGCAGACATACAGCTGCTATAACCACACCTGCAACCAAAGAAAGCAGGAAACCTGTAGTAGCCATAATCTGTGCGCCCCGGTTGTCCTTGGCACCAAGATGACGGGAAATGAAGTTTCCGCTACCGTGTCCGAAGAAGAAACCCACAGCCTGCAGAATAGCCAACACCGCAAAGACTATACCCACTGCAGCAGTAGCCTGGGTGTTAATCTGGCTTACAAAGAACGTGTCGGCAATGCTGTACAGGCTCGATGTGAGCATTGTGATAATCGTAGGAACAGACAAGGTGCCGATTACTCGTGCAATCGGTGCTGTAGTCAGAAATTCATAATTATCTCTATGACGCATGGACGTTCTGCTGATTAATAACTGATATTTATGTGGCAAAATTACTAAAAGTTTCAAAAACACAACATCTTTTAAGCAATAATCTGTCAAAATCGAAAAATAATAACACATAAAGCGGAGTTAAGAAAAAAAATGTTTACATTTGCACACATAACTCAACCAATGCTAAACAAATTGATATACACTTAATCATAACACAACCAAACACTACAATCCCTATGAGTAACCAAACAAAACGCTTTTTCCTTACAGAACAGGAAATTCCAACACAGTGGTACAACATCCAGGCAGACATGGTCAACAAACCATTGCCTCCTATCCATCCGGCAACAAAACAGCCTCTGAAGCCAGAAGACCTCTTCCCTATTTTCGCTGAAGAGCTGGCACGTCAGGAACTTGATCAGGAACATGCTTGGATTCCTATTCCTGAAGAAGTGCGCGATATGTACAAATACTATCGTTCCACACCTCTCGTCCGTGCTTACGGACTGGAAAAGGCGCTTGGCACACCAGCACATATATATTTTAAAAATGAAAGCGTAAGCCCTGTAGGCAGCCACAAACTCAACTCAGCACTTCCACAGGCATACTACTGCAAGAAGCAGGGTGTGACAAATATTACTACCGAAACTGGTGCCGGCCAGTGGGGAGCTGCACTGTCCTACGCCGCTAAGGTATTCGGACTGGAAGCTGCAGTTTATCAGGTAAAGATCTCATACGAACAGAAACCATACCGCCGCTCCATAATGCAGACATTCGGTGCACAGGTTACACCTTCACCATCTATGTCAACTCGTGCAGGTAAGGACATCCTTACCCGTGAACCAAACAATCAAGGTTCTCTCGGTACAGCCATCAGTGAAGCTATCGAACTGGCTATGTCTACACCAAACTGCAAATACACTCTCGGTTCAGTGCTTAGCCACGTTTCCCTGCACCAGACCATCATCGGTCTTGAGGCAGAAAAGCAGATGGCTATGGCAGGAGAATATCCTGACATGGTGATTGCCTGCTTCGGAGGTGGTAGCAACTTCGGTGGAATCGCCTTCCCATTCATGCGTCACAACATCCTTGAAGGAAAGAAAACACAGTTCATTGCTGCCGAACCAGCATCTTGTCCAAAGTTGACACGTGGCGTATTCCAGTACGACTTCGGTGACGAAGCAGGTTACACACCACTTCTACCGATGTTTACACTCGGTCACAACTTCATGCCTGCAAACATCCACGCAGGTGGACTCCGCTACCACGGCGCAGGCGTTATTGTCAGCCAGCTTCTCAAGGACGGTCTTATGTCAGCTGTTGACATCCAGCAACTCGAATCATTCGAGGCAGGTACACTCTTCGCACGTGCAGAAGGTATCATCCCTGCACCGGAATCATGCCACGCTATCGCTGCCACTATCCGCGAAGCAAACAAATGCAAGGAAACAGGTGAAGAGAAAGTTATCCTCTTCAACCTCTCCGGTCACGGTCTCATCGACATGACAGCATACGACCAGTACTTTGCAGGTGGTTTGCAGAACTACGAAGTAACCGACGCTGAAGTTCAGAAGAACCTCTCCCAACTGGAAAAAATCATTTAATAACATACAGCCCTCCGTCTCTCCCGACACAGGAGAGACGGCAGGCGTCTTTTTAAACAAACAACACATATGAAAACTAACTATGAAATCCGCTATGCGGCACATCCTGAAGATGCGAAGAACTACGACACCAAGCGTTTGCGTCGTGATTTCCTCATAGAGAAAGTATTCTCTGCCGATGAAGTTAACCTCGTTTATTCCATGTACGACCGCATGATTGTTGGTGGTGCAATGCCTGTAAAGGAAGAACTTAAGCTTGAAGCTATTGACCCGTTGAAGGCACCATACTTCACCACACGTCGTGAAGTCGGAATCTTCAACGTAGGCGGCAAAGGCACTGTTCGCATTGGCAACGATGTTTACGAACTCGGCTACAAGGAGGCCCTCTACATCGGACGTGGCGAACGCGACGTCTTCTTCTGCAGTGCCGACAGCGAGAAACCAGCCAAGTTCTACATCAACTCAACAACAGCCCACAAGGAATACCCAACAAAGAAAGTCACCAAGGCAGATGCCGACATTCTAGCATTAGGTTCACTCGAAGGCAGCAACGACCGTATCATCAACCGAATGATTGTACAGAAAGTGCTTGACTCCTGTCAGTTGCAGATGGGTATGACCGAACTCAAGCCAGGCAGTGTGTGGAATACCATGCCAGCACACGTGCACAGTCGTCGTATGGAAGCATACTTCTATTTTGAAGTTCCAGAAGACCAGGCCGTTTGCCACTTCATGGGCGAAATCGACGAGACTCGTCACATCTGGATGAAAGGCGACCAGGCTGTTCTGTCTCCCGAATGGTCAATCCACTCTGCTGCAGCAACCAGCAACTACACCTTCATCTGGGGTATGGGCGGTGAGAACCAAGACTACGGAGATCAGGACTTCTACAAAATCACTGATTTGAAATAAAATCAAAATTCCTAAGATTAACAAAAATCGATAGACCTCTTCGCGGTTTATATTCGACCACGGGGTTTACTCATTGCTATTCCTTCCGAGGATTAGCATGAGTAAATCCCGTTTTTTTTGTACCCATATAACAACTTTACAGTTTGCATTGTCAAAAAGTAATAATTTGTTACCATTTTCCACTTAAAAAATTTCATTTTTATACAAAATTCAACCAATTTGACACCAAATGAGCCTCAAAAACAGATTTTAGTTACAAAATATTTTGCACTCTTCAATAAAATTCGGAACTTTGCAAAACTTTTAGAAATAAAACATTACACAATAATCTATATTAAATGGCAGAAGCATTAGAAATCAAGGAACTGAGTGACGTTGTCGTTCGTTTCTCAGGTGACTCCGGCGACGGTATGCAGCTCGCAGGAAACATTTTCTCCACGGTGTCTGCCACCGTGGGTAATAGTATCAGTACATTCCCAGACTACCCTGCTGACATCCGCGCCCCGCAAGGTTCACTCACTGGTGTTAGCGGTTTCCAGGTTCATATCGGTGCAGAACAAGTGTACACCCCTGGTGACAAATGTGATGTACTCGTTGCCATGAATGCAGCAGCACTCAAGACACAGTACCGTTTTGCAAAACCAGGAGCAGCAATCATCATTGACACCGACGCCTTTGCTGCGGCAGACTTGAAGAAGGCTGCATTCCAGACAGAAGACTATTTGGGAGAGATGGGCATCGATCCCGACCGCGTCATCGCTTGTCCTATCACACAGATGGTAAAGGACTGCCTTGCCGACACAGGCATGGACGTGAAGTCCGTCCTCAAGTGCCGCAACATGTTTGCACTGGGACTGGTATGCTGGCTGTTCGACCGCGACCTCAACATCGCCTACAATTTCCTTCGTGAGAAGTTTGCCAAGAAAGCAGGCGTAGCAGAAGCTAACATCAAGGTTATTCAGGCAGGTTACGACTACGGACACAACACCCACTCAAGCGTAGCCAACGTCTATCGTGTAGAGACCAAGAACAAAGTGCCTGGACGTTACATGGACATCACCGGTAACAAGGCAACAGCATACGGATTCATTGCAGCTGCAGAAAAAGCAGGCTTGCAACTCTATTTGGGTAGCTACCCTATCACTCCAGCCACAGACGTGCTTCACGAATTGTCAAAGCACAAGTCACTTGGCGTTAAGACCGTGCAGTGTGAAGATGAGATTTCAGGCTGCGCTTCAGCTGTAGGAGCCTCATTTGCAGGAGCATTGGCAGTTACATCGACCTCAGGTCCTGGTATCTGTCTCAAGAGCGAAGCGATGAACCTTGCTGTAATCATGGAACTGCCACTTGTTGTGCTCGATGTACAGCGCGGTGGTCCAGCCACAGGACTTCCTACCAAGAGCGAGCAGACAGACTTGCTTCAGGTGCTCTTCGGTCGTAACGGAGAAAGTCCTATGCCAGTGATGGCAGCAACCAGTCCTACCGACTGCTTCGATGCAGCATACATGGCTGCTAAGATGGCACTCGAACACATGACACCGGTTGTTCTGCTCACAGACGCATTCGTTGCCAACGGTAGTGGTGCGCTGCGTTTGCCAAACCTCAATGACTATCCTGCAATCAATCCTCCATTTGTACCTGAGGAACTGCGTGGACAGTGGACTCCATACATGCGTAACGAAGACGGAGTACGCTACTGGGCTGTACCAGGACGCGAAGGATTCACACATATCCTCGGTGGACTTGAGAAGGACAACAAGACCGGTGCTATTTCCACTGACCCGGAGAACCACGACCTCATGACTCGTCTGCGTCAGCAGAAGATCGACAAGATTTCTGTGCCAGACCTCGAAGTTCTTGGCGACAAGGACGATGCAGACCTGCTGATTGTAGGTTTCGGAGGCACATTCGGTCACTTACATGCAGCAATGGATGAACTTCGTGCCCAAGGCAAGAAAGTGGCACTGGCTCACTTCAAATACATCAATCCTCTTCCAAAGAACACAGCAGAAGTTCTGAAAAAATACCCACGTGTGGTTGTTGCAGAACAGAACATGGGTCAACTCGCAGCTTGGCTCCGCATGAAAGTCGATGGTTTCGTACCGGAGAAGTTCAACCAGGTTAAGGGTCAGCCATTCGTTGTGGAAGAGTTAGTAAAAGCATTTGAGGACATTTTAAAGAAGTAAAGCTATGAGTTATACAGCACAAGATTATAAGAAAGGACAACCACGCTGGTGTCCAGGTTGCGGTGACCACTTCTTCCTTGCAAGCCTGCACAAGGCAATGGCAGAGATTGGCGTTGCCCCACATGACAATGCAGTAATCAGCGGTATCGGATGTAGCAGCCGTCTGCCCCACTATATGGCAACCTACGGCATGAACACCATCCACGGTCGTGCAGCAGCCATTGCCACAGGAGCGAAGGTTACAAACCCCAATCTCACAGTATGGCAGGTAAGCGGTGACGGTGACGGACTCGCTATCGGCGGCAACCACTTCATCCACGCCAACCGCCGCAATATCAATCTCAACATGATTCTGCTCAACAACAGAATCTATGGACTTACCAAAGGACAGTATTCACCAACAAGCCCACGTGGATTCGTTTCCAAGTCCAGCCCTTACGGCACTGTGGAAGATCCGTTCCGCCCTGCAGAACTCTGTTTCGGTGCACGCGGTCATTTCTTCGCTCGTGCGGTTGCCACTGACGCACAAGGAACTGTAGATATCCTGAAAGCTGCCTACGAGCACAAAGGAGCTGCCGTATGCGAGATTCTCCAGAACTGTGTCATCTTCAACAACGGCACACACGACAGCGTCTATTCCAAGGAAGGACGTGCCAAGAATGCAATCTATCTGAAGCATGGTCAGCCCATGATTTTCGGTGAGAACAACGAATACGGACTCATGCAGGAAGGCTTCGGCATCAAGGTTGTGAAGATTGGTGAGAACGGAGTTACGGTTGATGACCTCCTTGTTCACGATGCTCACTGTGAGGACAACACTCTCCAGTTGAAACTCGCCATGATGGAAGGTCCTGACTTCCCAATCGCACTTGGTGTGATTCGCGACGTCGATGCTCCTACTTACGACGAAGCCGTTGCCGCACAGATTGAAGAAGTAAGCGCACAGAAGAAATACCACAATTTCGCAGAACTTCTTGAGACCAACGACATCTGGGAAGTGAAATAAACAAGTAAAAATTCTTTTGAAATAGCGAAAACCGCAATGCCAACATACCGGCATTGCGGTTTTTTGTTATTTTTAAGAAAGAAATCCTATCATTATTATATTTGTGTTTTGCATTTTTTTCAAAAATCCATAACTTTGCATGTTTGAAAACAGCAACCACTGCCATCTAATGAAAGAAATGCAATTCTCTGCCATCGTAATGATGGTACTTATGTCTTCAGCTTTGGCCACACTTTTGCCAAAGCGAATAGCAGCAAATCGTGTTATCAACCGTTCGCGTTGGTTGATGGTTGCAGGTTTGTTTTTATTAGCCATTCAATTCCTGATACAATATGTCGGAAACTTCCGAGCTACAGGAGTAGTCCAAGCTGTTTCAATCAATGTCATGTTCTTCATTCCCTGTGCAGCTTTGTTTACGTTAAGCATTCTCAATATGCAGCGACGTGGACAGGTAAAGCGCCACGAATGGCTAGTTTGGATTCCCGTGTGGATAATTGCCATGGGAGTAATATGCATGGCCTCTTGGGCTAATCGCCAACCTTTGTTCTGTGATTCCAAGTGTTTGTTACGGGCTGAAATCATTGCCGGCATCATCTATGGCCTGATGCAAATATACTACTCCCAGTTGAACATGCGGGAACTGGCACGTATGGAGAAAGTACTGGACAACTACTACGACCGCGAACGCAGAAGTTTTGTACGCTGGATTAGAATCACAATTATCTCTTTGACGACATTGGCGCTGTTTGTTCCTGTACTGATGTTCAACAACGGTTGGCCTCTGATTGCCTATTGTCTGTTCTTTTTCATTGCGATCTTCTTTATGTGGTGCTTTTTCGCACGATATATCATAACCAATGCATTAACGACAATGGAGGAAGCGGAAGAGAGTGAAGATGCGGAAGAGCGTGAACAGCAGGAAATCGCAAAGAACCAGTCAAACACACTGTCAAATGAAGCTATTCAGCATATAGGGAAAATCATCCAACGCTGGATTGATGAAGGAAAGCATCTGCAGAGCGGTATCACCAAACCCATGGTAGCTGCAGAGCTTCAGATACCTATCTACCAGCTGTCATCATGGGTTAAAGCTTCAGGTTACGACCGCTATACACAATGAATTACCGCACTACGTATCAAAGAAGCCAAACGACTACTTATTGAGAACAAGGACTGGTCAAACGAGGCAATTGCAGACCATTGCGGCATCAGTCGTACCCACTTCCAACGATTATTCAAGCAAGAGACAGGTTTCTCACCTGCTGAATTTGTAGAACAGGGAAAGAAATGAAAGAAGAGTTAACACCGATGATGAAGCAATTCTATGACTTCAAGGCAAAGCATCCCGATGCTCTGCTTCTTTTTCGGTGTGGCGACTTCTACGAGACTTACGGTGAGGATGCATCCGTCGCTGCAAACATCCTGGGCATAACCCTCACTCGCCGCAGCAGCGTGGCTGGAACGGCGGGCAGCGCTACCGCAATGGCAGGCTTCCCCCATCATGCACTCGACACCTATCTTCCCAAGCTCATCCGTGCAGGCAAGCGAGTAGCTATCTGCGACCAGCTGGAAGATCCCAAACTCACAAAGAAACTTGTTAAGCGAGGAATCACAGAGCTTGTGACTCCAGGCGTTGCCATGAACGACAACGTGCTTAACCAGCGCGAGAACAACTTCCTTGCAGCCGTACATTTCGGCAAGAGCGCATGCGGAGTGTCATTCCTCGATATCAGCACAGGTGAGTTCCTTGTAGCAGAGGGAACCACAGACTATGTTGACAAACTGCTAACCAATTTCGGTCCGAAGGAAGTGCTCTTTGAACGCGGACACAAACCCATGTTTGAAGGAAACTTCGGCAGCCGTTTCTTCACGTTTGAGATGGATGACTGGATGTATGTTTACGACACGGCTGTCAACAAACTCCAGCAGCATTTCGAGGTCAAGAACCTGAAAGGCTTCGGCATTAATCATCTGCGCGACGGCATAGTTGCAGCGGGAGTCATCCTCTTCTATCTGGAGCAGACACACCACACCCAACTGCGTCACATCCGCACAATCTCACGCATCGAAGGCAGCAGGTTTGTCCACATGGACCACTTCACAGTACGTTCACTGGAATTGGTCGCTCCCATGAACGAAGGCGGCAATTCCCTCCTTCAGACCATTGACAAGACCGTATCGCCCATGGGCGAGCGTATGCTTCACCGCTGGCTCCTGTTTCCTCTGAAAGAAGAAAAACAAATCACTGCAAGGCAGAATGTCGTGGAACACTTCCTGCGCGATACCGACATGCGCGACACCATTGCCGACCTGCTCCACAGTATCGCTGACCTTGAACGTCTTTCTTCAAAAATTGCCACTCAACGCATAACACCACGTGAGATGGTGCAACTGGCAGCAACGCTCAATGCCGTTGAACCAATCAAGCAAATGTGCAGCACATGCGACTGCACAGACCTGCAGACCCTTGGCAATCAACTCGACGCCTGCGACGAACTGCGCAACCGCATTACCAGGCAAATCACTCCCGACCCACCAATGCAAATCGGCAAGGGTTACGTGATAGCGACCGGCATAAACGAAGAACTCGATAATCTTCGCACAATAGCATATTCCGGCAAAGACTATCTCCTGCAGATACAAAAGCGTGAGATAGAAGCAACAGGCATCACAAGCCTCAAAATCGGATTCAATAATGTGTTCGGTTACTATATGGAGGTGCGCAACACCTTCAAGGACCTTGTTCCTGCCAACTGGATTCGCAAACAGACACTTACCCAGGCAGAACGCTACATCACCGAGGAACTCAAGGAATACGAAGAGAAAATTCTCGGAGCCGAAGACCGCATCCTCTCACTTGAAACCCAACTTTATGCTGAAATCGTAACCGATTCCGCAGAATTCATCCCTGCACTGCAGGAGAACGCAACGGCACTGGCGCAGATAGACTGTCTGCTCTCGTTTGCCCTTGCGGCAATCGAATATAAATATGTTCGTCCTATAGTCGATGACTCACTCATTATCGATATTCGTCAGGGTCGCCACCCCGTTATTGAGCGCAATATGCCAGTCGGTGAGACCTATGTCGCCAACGACGTGCTGCTTGACTCCGAGAAACAGCAGATTATCATCCTGACCGGTCCTAACATGGCTGGTAAGTCAGCCCTGCTCCGCCAGACTGCCCTCATCACCCTCCTCGCACAGACAGGTTCGTTCGTTCCTGCCGAGAGTGCACACATAGGCATTTGCGACAAGATATTCACACGTGTAGGAGCAAGCGACAACATATCACTCGGTGAATCCACATTCATGGTGGAGATGAACGAGGCAGCAAATATCATCAACAACCTCACACCACGTTCTCTCGTGCTTTTCGATGAACTCGGACGCGGTACCAGCACCTACGACGGCATATCCATAGCATGGGCTATTGTTGAGTATATTCACGAGAACAGCAGAAACAAAGCCCGTACGCTCTTTGCCACACACTACCATGAACTCAACGAGATGGAACGTATCTTCCCACGCATACACAATTATAATGTAAGTGTACGTGAAGTGGATGGCCGCATCATCTTCCTCCGCAAACTGGAACGTGGAGGCAGCGAACACTCCTTCGGTATTCATGTTGCAAAAATTGCAGGTATCAGCCCGTCAATCATCCGACGTGCCGAACAGGTTTTGCACGAATTGGAACGCAATAACTCCGGTGATGGCATCAGTCGCCCCAATACAGCTGCAATCTCCACACCACAGTCATCGCAACTCTCATTCTTCCAGCTCGACGACCCTGTACTGTGTCAAATCCGTGATGAAATCCTCAATCTTGATGTCAACAATCTTACTCCTCTCGAAGCACTTAACAAACTCAACGACATCAAACGAATAGTAGCGGGGAAATAAATAAAAGACCCTCTCTAACTCCCCCTCATCGCTTAGCGCTTCGGGCAACGCTCCGAAGAACGGGGAGGATAAAGCCATCCGGATGGTAATTCTTCATTCTCACTTCGTGAGCGTGCTCTTTTGTTAATTTTCTTTAATAGGTATCGCAACGATAACTTCATTTTCTTTCTCTCCTCAATGGATAGTTGCCTCTCAGTTGTTCAAATAATTCTGGATTTTGCTTCAGTTTTTCACTATCCACACGGGGATCATAGAGGCGCAACTCACCTTCTTTCTCGCTTCCATAGCTAAAGTTCTCCGGAAGCGATGGAGCTTCAACTTTAAGAGTAAAAGGCACACCGAGGAACTCTGCCACAGCCTGTAGAGACATCCTCGTTGCATTCGCCTTGCCGTCAGCGCTATAGCCGGCGATATGAGGCGTTGCGATATAGGCACGTTGCAGAAGTTCAAGATTGAGGTTCGGCTCATTCTCCCAAGTATCGATAATGGCTTTGCTTACAAGTCCGTTATCCAAAGCCTCAACCAAAGCCTGATTATCTACAACCTCTCCCCTGCTGCTGTTTATTATTATCGGTTTCCGTTTCAACGAACGGAAGAAATCAGCATCAGCCAGATGGAAGGTTGCATCCTCGCCCTCACGACTGAGAGGAGTATGGAATGTGATTATATCGCATTTCTCAGCCATTTCGCTTAACGGAGTATTGCAGAAATCCTTTTCATTCCGTGCACGAGGAGGATCGCACATCAGCACCCTCATTCCCGCCTTCAGGCAATCATCCGCAACTCTGCTACCCACATGCCCCACGCCTACCACACCAATGGTAGCATCCTTCACATCGCAAGTCAGAAGGGCGTTATGAACATACTGCCTCACCGAATTAGCATTGCAACCCGGGCAGTTCGTCCATTTGATTCCCGCTTTCTGCAAGTATGCAGTATCAAAATGGTCATAACCGATAGTCGCTGTGACCACCAGTTTCACCTTTGACCCAGTGAGCAACCGTGCATCACACCTCGTACGAGTACGTACAATCATGATGTCCGCATCCTTCACATCCTCAGCCGATATACTTGCCCCAGGCAAATACACCACCTCTTCACAAAGTTGCTCTATCAGCCCCTTTATATACGGAATCTTATCATCTACTATTACTTTCATCCCGGCAAAGTTACGATTAAGTGAGAGCAATACAAAATAAAATTGTTTTTATTTTTATTGCCGAAAGGCTACGGGTAGGCGAACGAAGTTCGGGAATGCGTGAGTAACTAAGAGCGAAGCTCAACGTTACGATTAAGCGAGCGAAAAGCCAAATTTATTTGAGCTTTTAAGAGCGTGAGTAACTTCGACGTTAGTCAACGTTACGATTAAGTGAGAGCAATACAAAATAAAATTGTTTTTATTTTTATTGCCGAACCTAACAACCTTCCACAACGAAAAACACTGTTAATGTTTGGAGGGAAAAAGAAATAATTTGTATTTTTGCAGCAGGAATAAAAAAACGAGACATTATGACTGTAACTCAACGCAAAAATATCATTCAGGCTCTTTCAGACAAAGCTAAGTCTGTTGTTCCAAAAGGCACTGATATTATTCTCTTTGGATCACAAGCAAGAGGTGATGCTCGCGAAGATTCAGACTGGGATGTCTTGGTGTTACTTGACAAGAAAAGAATAACTCCCACTGATATAGACGAAGTAGCTTATCCTCTTCGTGAATTTGGCTGGGATTATGGAGAAACCATCAATACCGTTCTATACACAAAAGAAGAATGGAATCGTGATAAAGCCAGCCCCTTTAATGAAAACGTAATGAAAGAAGGAATACGTCTATGAGTTTGGAAGAAGAAAATCGTAAAGACATTGTCAATTATCGTATAGAAAGAGCATTTACAGCTCTTGAACAGGCAAAACTCAATCTCAAACTGAATTTTTAGAAGTCACTGCCAACAGGCTATACTATGCCGCTTATTATGCAGTTTCCTCACTCTTAATATCAAACAAGATTCCCGCACATTCACACGAAGGAAATGTAACCCAGTTTGGTCTTCATTTTGTAAAAACAGGAAAAGTCAATCGTGAAGATGGCAAATTACTAAGTCATCTGCTGACTATGCGCATAAAGGGAGACTACAGCGACCGCTTTGGATTAACAGAAGAGGATGTCTTGCCTTTGATTGAACCCACAGAAAGGTTTATCAAAAAGATAACGGACTTGGCCTTAACTTCAATTAAAAAACTATAAACAAGACCATAATTTATAAATAACAAAAGCCTGCTAATAATGGATGTTTAGCAGGCTTTTGTTGTTAAAACAGTATTGTTATTTGACTTTAAGGTGAAAAAGCGCAGTCTTTCTTTATCATTTTAATGTTTTTATTTCGTTCTTATTTCTTGACTCCGTAGATTCGTGAGTCCATCTTACGTCTTCCTTCTAACATCTTACATCTCTTTATAGTATGGAAAACTCGGAAATGTTACATAATTGTTTCTGGCACAATTGTTATGGGTTACGAATCAAAGAACCTGTCCCTGATGATTCGTGGACTGCTGCCGTGTTGACCTTGACGGCAACACCAACGATGTCCATGATATTCACAAGAGGGCAATGATGGCTGCGGAGATTATCAACATGAGGCATGGCTGGAAGCAACCACAGGAGATACGTGA
>Ga0256405_10005383_pt1 | contig 22254 bp, 21 predicted proteins | sample RumenRJG_02DNA_FD_189096 | JGI IMG/M metagenome (GOLD analysis project Ga0256405, IMG submission 189096) | Bovine rumen microbial communities from Lethbridge, Alberta, Canada - RJG_02 | ecosystem: Host-associated > Mammals > Digestive system > Stomach > Rumen | place: Canada: Alberta... | reverse complement strand
TCCTCCTTGACTGATTGGCATTGACGTGCTTTCAGTCTAGCGGATTCATGTCCTTTTGTTTACGGACTGTTTAGTCCGGCTACATTATCGTCCGACTCCGGTAAAACCTTTTCGACCGACTACAACAACTGCCTGAACTTTATGCAGGATTTGACGTGACAGACAAACGGAAGTACATTTTCAGGGAACCGTAAATTAAACGGACAGGAGGTCGTCTATGGTCGTTCTGATCGGCGGAAGCTCTCATGTTGGAAAGACAATAATCGCTCACAGACTCATCAGAAAACACGGATGGGAGTGCATCTCGCTGGACTATCTCAAAGAGGCCTTCTCGAAAACCCAGACAGGAGACCCCGGAGACAGAAGCGACTATCAGATGCGCTACTGGATGTGGCCGTTTGTGGCTGAGATTGTAAAGAAGGCAATCAAAGACGGACGGGATCTGGTGATCGAAGGTTGCTACATCCCCGGAGAGTGGGCAGACTCCTTCACTTCAAAAGAGCTTGAGGAAATCAGATGCGCGTTCATAGTCATGAGCGAGAGCTACATCAGAAGCCACATGTACGACATAGAGAGATATTCACGCCAGGTTGAGAAAAGGCCGGAAGACGTTCTGGATGTCGAAAGACTGGTCAACTGCAGCAGGGAGTTCAAAGAGGACTGCCTGAAGACAGACACTTTCTACATAGAGATAGACGGAGACTATGATACAGACTCCCTCCTGGATGCCGTCGAATCAGTCATAGAGGATTCGGATCCGGCCGAAAGAGGCATCCTCATCTGATCCGGAACTGAAAGCCCTTATTTCTCTTCAGGCATGTAGAAGTAACCGCCCTTGGCGAACGCGCGGTTTCCGGCAAGCTTCAGGTACATGATGAACGGGATGACAATGTATGCCCCGGTGATGGCGATGAACGGCCATACCATGCCCTTGGCCGGCCAGTTGACCAGAGCCAGGATCGGCAGGGCAAAGACGAACATCAGGGCGGTTGAATTGACATATTCCTGAGCAACAGGGGTCTCGAAATCCGGATCCACGACACGTACAAGGGAAAGAGCCGTGGGCAGCGTGCCGTTGGCGGTTCCGAAGATCATCAGAAAGCGCATGAAGGAATAGTCTCTGAACAGCCTCGAGCAGAACCACGGGGTGATGTAACAGGTGATGATGATTCCAACCAGTGTGAGGACAAGGATGACAACCCAGTACTGTCTGATTGCAGTGACCTCGATTGCTCCGAGACATGCGGCAACAGTGAAGTCAACGGCGATTCCGTCGATTCTGTTGCAGGTCTGGTTGTCGATCACGTGCTCGGCCTTGGCGGCGATCAGGGTCTTTCTGACAACAATTGCGCAGAGGGAGCTGAAGACGAAGTTGATTCCCCACAGGCCGGTGACAGCCTCGAGGATCTTGCCGCCTGCGAATCTTGCCACCAGATGCTCGATGCCCGCCAGGATCAGGAAGCTGATCAGGTAGGTGAACATGATCAGGGCGATGTGCAGTGTGAATGTGTCCATGGACTCGCTGGCAGTCGTCTGGTAGCTGGTTGGGACGCGGTCTTTCTTCAGGCGGAAGAAATCGGTTCCGACCTTCCTGTTTCTGAGTTTCTCGACATATTCGGAGCTCAGCCAGCCCTTCTTGGCGGCACGGTTGATCAGAATGACACCCGCGACGGAACCGATTACGAATCCGATTGCGGCCATCGTCAGTCCTACGTCACCTGCGTTGGGAACGTTGTACGGAGCTCCCTCCCAGACCTTTGCCATGGATTCGGCCTGTCCGGGTCCGAGCTCGAATCCGAGACAGAGTGTGAGGCCGATGGCCACGGAAGAACCGGGCAGGAACCTGCGCAGCAGCAGAACGGCCACCAGAAGACCGAACGTGCACTGCATGCCGTACTCGGCGATGAGGGCAGTCACGTTCGACCAGAGGGTGCTCTTTCTCTGGACCTTTTCCTTTTTTGCGGGAATCCTGAGCTGCATGGCGATGAACGAGATGTTCAGAAGATGGAACATCAGCTCTTCAAGGAAGTAGCGGCCGGACTCCAGATTCAGGTATTTTGCACCGTAGTTGTAGAACAGCAGAAGGAAGAAACCCCCGATCATCGGGGCCGGAATCAGGTACTTCTGGAAAAACCTGATCTTGGACCTGAGCGTTGACCCCAGAAGAAGTGCGCATGTGATGATGCAGATGTGGATGACGATCGTGAAGTTATGAGAACTGTGGATGTAGGTCATTGTTCATTCTCCTTCGCCTGTTTCTTGAAAGAAAGGAAGTATTCGTGGTATTTGAGCGAGCAGGAATCCGGCATGAGCCTGATTCTGTAGAGGACGTTGTTGCAGAAGAGCTCCATCGTCTGCTTTGCATTCAGAATCAGGGACGAGACGTCTTTCAGCGGAAGCTCCAGAACCTTGTTGTCCCCGTCCAGGCACTCGACACGGATGGTGTCGTCCTTCAGCTGGACAGAGATGTCCTTGGAAAGGGTCTCGAGATCTCCGTCGTCATCGTCATCGCCTTTCTGAAGTAGGACTCCCCTCTCCTTGGGGAACTCGCTCATGGTGGAGATAGTCCCTGCCTCCCACTCGTGCCACTGGCTCAGTCTGGTGAACGGTATATCCACGGATGCCAGGTTGTCCTTGTCATCCAGAATGGTGATTGCGTTGCACTTCTTACAGACAATCCTGTTTCCGGAAGTCGAGAGGGAATTCATGCTCCTGCATGAGGGGCAGAGATACAGAAGTCTGTGGAGGCCTTCCGCCCTTTTGGTGCATCGGAAGTCGTAATCGACGGTCTGTTTCCACTCGTCGTTCGAGAAATGAAGGTACTGCTCAACGGTCTTTGCCAGTTCCCTGACCTCTGTCTTTGCCAGCTCTTCAGGTGTGAGCATGTATTTGAATCTCACCACCGCATTGCCGCGTCTCTTGTGCTCGGCCCATCTGGGACGGCGTGCGAACGCACCCTCCAGGTGAGCGAACAGGACGGGAACCTTGTAGAGTCTGAGAAGCTTTGCAAGCGGAACATAATCCAACGGAACCATCTCACCGTCCCATGAACGTGTGCCTTCCGGGAAGAGTCCCACGTTGCTTCCGTCTTTCAGAGCAGCTTGGATGCGTCGCAAAGTTGTGATGTCCTGCCTACCCTGCTGTTTCGGGATTGCGGTGCAGCCCTTGCCGATAATCAGGTTCAGAAAACGGTTCTTGAAAAGATATGCGCCGGCAACCCATCTGATGTGCTTCGGCATCAGGACGGAAACCATGATCGGATCGAGAATGCACGAATGGTTGCAGAGAACGAGATACGGTCCTGCTGTGAGGTCCGCACCGCAGTCATTCTCCAGTCTGAGTCTTCCACCGAACCTGAGAATCCTGCCATAAGTAGCACGGGCAATCCTTATCAGTATCGGCATCTTGTCAGCCATTGCAGTCCCTTCCAATCATATCCTGAAAACGATGTGACACATCTCTGATATTTTAGCATGAAAAAGTGATAACAATTCAATGTAAAGTGTCAAAAAAACACGATTAAATCAAACTTTGAGTTGCTTTCGGGTCAAAATAATGTAAAGTGGGATAGTCGGAGGTTTCCATGGTTGCTCTCTTGATCATCCTTGCCGTCATGGTTGTTGTCATCGTTCTCTCGTATGTCGCCGCAATCTACTTTGCGAAAATCGTGGCCGTTCCACGCACCCACGACTACGAAAGCTCCCGCCAGGAGAGGATAAACAGGAACGGACTGGACCTCTATTCAGTGCTCGAAGGCCACAGGGTCGAGGAATTCACCTACAGATCCGAGTTCGGGTACAACCTCTACGGCCGCATCATCTACGCCGACGAGAACAGGTTCAAGGACGGCAGGCAGCGTGCCGTGATCCTCAGCCACGGATGGACCAGCAACCACGTCACCATGCTTGCATACGGCAAGATATACCTCGAGCTCGGCTTCAACGTCGTGGCGTTCGACCACCGCTTCCACGGCAAGAGCGACCGCACCGTTAACTGCACCATGGGCCTGTATGAAAGCAAGGACCTCATCGGCCTTGGCAGATTCGTACGCACGAAGTTCCCCGAGGATACCGTCTGGGGCCTTCAGGGAGAATCAATGGGAGCTGCCACAGTCATGCAGGCGGCACCCGACATGGAATGGCTTTCGTTCGCCGTCGAGGACTGCGGATACTCCAGCGTCCGTGCACAGATGGCCGCTTCCCTTGACAACAGAAAGCTCCCGCACTTCCCCGTTCTCAACTTCGGAGGCTTCATCCTCAAGCACCGCTATGGCCTGGACATGGATAAAGTCGATGCCGTGAAAGCGATGGAACGCACTGAAATTCCCATGCTCTTCTGTCAGGGAGACCACGATACCTTCGTTCCAACCAGAATGATCTACGATGTCTACGGGGCCAAGAAGGACAAGAAGAAGATGCAGCTGTTCGAGGGCTCGACCCACGCGGAAAGCGTCTGGGACCATCCCGAGCAGTACAAGGAAGTGCTGTCAGCGTTCCTCAAAGAGTACAAGATCATTGATTGAAGAATTTCGCCGTGAGGAGAGCCGTGGATATTTCGGATGAAATCATTTGAAGGCTTCGATGATGGATCGGGCAGCGACCTTACCTGCACCCATTGCCGATATGACCGTCGCCGCTCCGGTGACCGCATCGCCGCCGGCATAGACGTTCTTTCTGGATGTCAGGCCGTCCTCCGTCACTATGATTCCTCCGTGCGGGTTAACCTCAAGACCTTTGGTAGTGTTCTTGATAAGCGGGTTCGGAGAGGTTCCGATTGCAATTACGACGGTGTCGCAGTCCAGGACGTACTCTGATCCCTCTACGGGGACGGGGCGTCTTCTGCCCTTGGCGTCGGGCTCGCCGAGCTCCATCTTCATGACCTTGCAGCCGGTGACAAAGCCGTTTCTCTCGTCACGCGGATTGTCCGGATTGTTGTAGCCAAGAATCTCAACCGGGGTGCGCAGGAGGTGGAACTCGATTCCCTCTTCCTCGGCGTGCTCGACTTCCTCGCGTCTGGCAGGAAGTTCGGTCATGGAACGTCTGTAGACGATGTAGACCTTTTCGGCTCCCAGTCTGAGTGCGGTTCTTGCTGCGTCCATGGCCACGTTTCCACCGCCGACAACCACAACCTTGCCACCCTTCATGATGGGAGTGTCGCACTTGTCCCTGAATGCCTTCATCAGGTTGCTTCTGGTGAGGAACTCGTTGGCCGAGTAGACACCCTTGAAAGACTCGCCCGGGATGCCCATGAAGTTCGGAAGACCGGCACCGGAGCCGATGAACACGGCCTCGTTGCCCTGCTCGAACAGCTCGTCGATTGTGAGGGTCTTGCCTATGACGGCGTTCGTCACGAACGCGACACCCAGTTCCTTGAGGGTGTTGACCTCTTTTGCGACGATAGTCTTGGGAAGTCTGAACTCGGGGATTCCGTAGACCAGAACACCGCCCGGTGTGTGCAGAGCCTCATAGACAGTGACCTCGAAACCGGCTTTCACCAAATCTCCGGCACACGTGAGTCCCGAAGGACCCGAACCGATTATTGCAACCTTGTGACCGTTGGATGTGACCTTCTTCGGAGCCTTTTTGCAATTCTCGTTGTGCCAGTCTGCGACAAAGCGCTCAAGACGGCCGATTCCCACAGGCTCGAACTTGATGCCCATGGTGCATCTGCTTTCGCACTGTGTCTCCTGCGGGCAGACACGGCCGCAGACGGCAGGCAGGGAGGATGATTTGTTTATGACCTCGTAGGCACCCTCGATGTCGTCCTGCTTCAGGCAGCTGATGAAATCCGGGATGGAGATGTTGACCGGACAGCCCTCGACGCAGGGTCTGTTCTTGCAATGGAGGCATCTTTTGGCCTCTTCAAGTGCAACCTCGTGGGTGTAGCCAAGGGCGACCTCGTTGAAGTTGCGGGCACGGACCTTGGGGTCCTGCACCGGCATAGCATGCATTTTCTCGTTGATTGCCATCTCAGACCTCCTCTGCCTTCTTGAAGAGGTTGCATGTCTCTTCATGTGCCTTTCTCTCGAACGGGATGTACATCCGGCCACGGCTCATGGCCTCGTCGAAATCTATCTCGTAGGCGTTGAAATCAGGTCCGTCAACGCAGGCGAACCTTGTCACACGCTTTCCATCCTGATTCAGTGTCAGTCTGCAGCAGCCGCACATTCCGGTTCCGTCGATCATGATCGGATTCATCGATGCAGTCACGGGAACACCGAACGGCTTTGCAGTGAGGGTGACGAACTTCATCATGATAAGCGGTCCGATGGTGATGATCTCATCGAACTTCTCTCCGGCTTCCAGCATTTCCTTCAGAGGAACGGTGACGTTTCCGTGACGGGCATATGAGCCGTCGTCCGTCATCACAACCAGCTTCTCGGAAGCGGCTTTGAACTCGTCCTCCAGTATCAGCAGGTCCTTGTTCCTGAAACCGATGATGCTGACAACCTCGGTTCCCTGCTCCTTGCAGGCCTGGGCTACAGGAAGCGCTATCGCACAACCTACTCCGCCACCGACGATGCACACACGCTTCTTTCCGGCAATGTCAGTCGGATTTCCAAGAGGTCCCACGAAGTCCTGGATGAACTCGCCCTGCTTCTTGTGGTTGAGCTTTTCAGTGGTTGAACCAACAATCTGGAAGATGATCTTGACCGCACCGGTCTTTCTGTCTGTTCCGGCGATTGTAAGCGGAATCCTCTCCCCGTCCTCGGTAACTCTGAGAATGATGAACTGTCCTGCCTTTGCCTTGTTTGCAACGAGCGGCGCCTCAATCTCCAACTGCGTGACAGTCGGGTTGAGCTCCTTCCTGCTGAGAATTCTGTACACTTGAACACCCCTTGCTAAATGAAATCGGTCCAAACGGCGCACATCAGTGCGGATTAGAGTCAATTATATTCAGCAGGGTTGAATCCATCCATATGTTCGATAACAATTTGTCCTATTTTATCGAAATTCTCGCGGCAGTTGGCGGCGATTATCGGACTCGGGCCATCCAGAATCATGTCCGTGGACAGCTTCAGGCCGCCATTTCTCCAGTCGATTGTTCCGATGATTCCGCCGGCTTCCCTGAGAATGACAGCAGCGGCTCCCACATCCCACGGATAAAGGCGGAACTCGAAGAAGCTGTCCGCCCTTCCGGCTGCCACATAGCAGACCTCAAGGGATGCCACACCGAATCTCCTGAAATCGGCGCACTTGAGAAACAGCTCTTTCAGGACACCGGCGCAGATGTCGGCGTAGTTCTTCCTGTAGAGGCAAAGTGCCGTGCACACAAGCGAGTGCTCGAAGTCCTTCTTGGAGACGGAAAGCCTCTTTCCGTTCAGATAGGCGCCCTTGCCCTTGACTGCCCAGAACATGTCCTCCAGATCCGGATTGTAGACAACACCGAGCACAAGCTCCTTTCCAATCCTGAAGGCAACGGAAATACCGGACTGCTGCATGCCTCTTGCGAAGTTCGTGGTTCCGTCGATGGGGTCCACAATCCAGCACATCTCGGTTGTGGTGTCCCGCTGGTCCTCTTCCTCGCCCATGAAGCCCGAGCCAGGAACCAGTGCCAGAAGATTCTTCTGCAGGAACTCCTGGACAGCCACATCGGCAGATGTGACGATGTTGTAGGACTCGCCCTCTTTTTCGGTGATCGAGTAGTTTCCGACCTTTGTGAACTTCGCCGACTCCAGAACCAGGTCCTTGACCTGCTCCACCAGTTTCTCCAAATCAACCATCAGTATTCTCCCTTGAGATCACGAATCTCAGAATGTAGTCTTTCGATGCATCACAGCAGTGCTCGTCCAGTGTGTACGGACCGCAGCTGCCGGTGCCTATTCCCTGCTGGAACGCATTGATCGTGACATACGTTCCAGTCTGTTTCTCATCTTCTCTGTGCTTCATGCCCGTCAGCTCAACATCGCTATACGGCTTGACCGACAGCTCGAAGCTCTTGTCCACAGCATGGAAACCGACCCTCCAGTTCCCATCGGTAAGCTCGGCAAACCGTGCGTCGCAGCGGTTTCCGCTCTCCTGCGGTCTGATGTTCGGCTCCGTCATCTCCGACACACTGCATTTCCTTTCGCCTACGGGGAACTGCTCCTTCATGTCGATATATGACTCCCCGACCCTCGCTCTGTAGCTCACCGAACCGAACGAGGAATCAAGCCTGAAAGCCTTTCCGAACCTGGGCAGTTTTCCCTTCACCCTGATCGGATGGAGCAGGCTTGTGACGAGCACTCCTTCCCGTCCGTCCGGAAGACGGCAGCCCTCGTAAAGGTCTGAGCAGAGGAACGTCTTCTTTGCATCCTTGATCACCCATTCGGTGACGATCCTTCCGTCCTTGCGTCTGGAAGCCAGATGCGTTGTCTTCTCGTTGTACCATTTGCGCATGGGCTTACGGACGAAATTGATGCTGTCATTATCGGTCTCTGCCCTGAAAAGTATGGTGTAAGGCTCAGATGAGGACATCGATGGTGCATTTTCACCTACTCCAAACCTCACCACGGGCCTGCCTTCGACAACATCGAACCAGGACGGAAGGTCCGCAGTCTTGGTGATTCCCTGTCCGTCATCAGAAACCGATGGAATGCCTTCGCTCAGGCATATCTGCTCGGTTGAAACCAGACGTCCCGTCCTGTCGTAGGTGTCCGCATTGAGGAAGCAGTCGCCCGAGACATCACCCAGATCCAGGGTGATCCTCTCCTTTGAAAGAGGACCTGCCGTAGGAACAATGTCCATTGCCCTGCCGTTTGTGATGCTGATGTGGACCTTGAAGTCCTTTCCTTCCGTGAATGCGGTTGTGTTGAAGATCTCGAACTCGCCGGCACCGACTTGCGATATCCGTATAGGTCTGTAGGCATGGCGTACTATCCAGGCTCCGGTCGAGGGCCTTCTGTCCGGATAGAAGATTCCGTCGCAGCAGAAGTTGCTGTCATGGATCCACTCGCCGTGGTCTCCTCCGTAGGTGTACGATCCGTCCGGATGCTGCACCGCATGGTCGTTCATCTCCCATACGCAACCTCCGATCAGACCGTCGTAGTTGTATATCTCCTTCCAGTACCCCTCGATGTTGCCCGGCCCCACTCCCATGGCATGCGCGTACTCGCACATGAAGTACGGGCGGTCCATGAACTGCTTTGTCTTGCAGACGCCCTCTCCGATGTCGTGGAGCTCGCTTACCGGCGGATACATGCGCGACGCTATATCGTATGCCTTGCGCTTCGTGTAGATCTCACTTTCATAGTGCACGGGGATGTCCGACATGGTTTTGAAGAAATCATATGTGGCATCGGTGTTGCATCCGCCGCCGCTCTCGTTTCCAAGGCTCCACATCACGACAGGCGTTGCTATGGCCTTGTCCCTCTGGTAATGCCTCTCCGTGCGGCTGAGATAGCGGCTCTTCCAGGCCGGGTTGTTGGAAAGCCTGTTGTAACTGGGTGGAAGCTTGCCAACAAGAACCCCGTGGGTCTCTATGTCCACCTCATCCACAATGTAAATTCCAAGCTCGGCCGCCAGCTCTATCAGGAACGGGTCTGGAGCATAGTGCGAGGTCCTCACCGTGTCTATGTTGAACATCTTGCACAGCTCGAGGTCCCTGCGTATCTCGGAAGCCGTCATACAATAGCCGTTTCTGGGATCCGTGTCGTGGTGGTTCACGCCCTTGAACTTGATTTTATGTCCGTTGAGAAGATAAAGGTTACCCTTAACCTCTATGTTCTTGAATCCTATCCTCTGATGGATGCAGCTGAACTTCGTCTCGATGAAAAGGTCATACAGGACCGGATTCTCCGCATTCCACGGAATCACGCTCAGCCCTTCGAACGAGGCCGCAGCCTCTCCTTCCACGGATTTTGCATCCATCACCTGCGAGAACCTGTTTCCATCTGCGGAACAGCCCTCCAGCGTGTACTTCACATCCATTCCGTCGGCAAGGAAGGCCCTGACATCGGCACTATACACATTGCCGCTTCCCCGCGTCCTTATGTCGATATCCCATATGTCGTCGACATCGGAAATCCTCAGGAGCACATCCCTGAATATGCCGTTGTTGCGGAACATGTCCTGGCACTCGAGATAACTTCCGTTGCACCAGCGCCTGACAACGCAGACAAGCTCGTTCCGTCCCTTCTGAACGAACCGCGTTATATCGAACTCCGCCGTGTTGTGCGACTCCTCGGAGAATCCGACGAAGTTTCCGTTCACATGGACTTCTATGCAGCTGCAGACTCCCAGGAACGAAAGAACAAATCGGTGACGATTGGTGACGTCGGTGACATCGGTGACGTCGGTGACATCGGTGACGTCGGTGACGTCAAAGAAAGTCCTGTACAGCCCGACATGGTTCATCTCGTCAGACGGAGCCCTCTTGAAACCGTCGAGAGCGCTGAAATAGCCTTTCACAGGCTCTGTGGTGGGAATCACAGGAGGCTTGTACGGGAACGGATAGCGAACGTTCAGATACATCGGATGCGAATAACCGCGGTACTGCCATACGGACGGCACATCAATGCTGCCGAACTCAAGCTCATCGCTGTTGAACTGAAGCGGAAGCTCGTTCGGATTGTCATAGTAGTTGAAATCCCACTGCCCGTTCAGGCATCTGACCAACGGGGATCTGTAGCGCTTCTCATCAAGGGCAATCCCCTGAAGGGAAGACCTTGAAGGATACGGAATGAAATAGCTTCTGCCCGGAAGCCTGTTCACATCTATGGTGTTGAAATCGCTGTAGTATCCGCTCTGAAGTCTGTACTGCACGCATGTCATAATAATGCATTAATCCGATTCGTACCACCATTAGTTGTTTAGTTAAATATAAACACATCACTATTGTTGTTCAGCCAGTCCTGTTTTTCGGTTATAATGCTCTTCACGGAGGAAAGCATGAGCTACGCTGACAAGGTATTCGTCGCCAACATAAAAGACATCCTGGAGAACGGATTCTCTGACAAGGATCTTGACGTGAGACCCCACTGGGAGGACGGAACACCCGCTCATACGATAAAGAAGTTCGGCATCGTGAACCGCTACAATCTGAAGGAGGAGTTCCCAATCCTCACAATCAGGAGAACCTATATCAAGAGCGCAATGGACGAGCTTCTGTGGATCTGGCAGAAGAAGAGCAACGACATCCACCAGCTCAAGAGCCATGTCTGGGACAGCTGGGCAGATGAGAACGGCACCATAGGCAAGGCATACGGCTACCAGCTCGGTGTCAAGCACAAGTACAAGGAAGGCATGTTCGACCAGGTGGACCGCGTGATCTTCGACCTGAAGAACAACCCGCAGAGCCGCAGGATCCTGACGAACATCTATGTCCACAACGACCTGTCCGAAATGGCACTTTATCCCTGTGCGTACAGCATGACGTTCAATGTCAGCGGCAACACACTCAACGCAATACTCAACCAGAGGTCCCAGGACATGCTGGCCGCCAACAACTGGAATGTAGTCCAGTATTCGATTCTGGTCTACATGCTGGCTCAGGTCAGCGGCCTTGTTCCCGGAGAGTTCGTCCACGTGATTGCAGACGCACATATCTACGACAGACATGTCCCGATTGTGAAGGAAATCATCGAGAACGAACAGTTCCCCGCTCCAAAGTTCTCTCTGAATCCTGAGATAAAGGATTTCTACAAGTTCACCACAGACGACTTCACGCTCGAGAACTACGTCTACAACAAGAAGAAGTACGACATCCCCGTAGCCATTTGAAATACAGGAGACGATCATAAATGCAGGCAATTCTCCATTGTGACAGAAACTGGGGCATAGGCAAGCGCAACGACCTTATGTTCCGACTTCCCAAGGACATGAAGTTCTTCCGCACCACCACAACCGGCAAGGTAGTGGTGATGGGATCCAACACCCTCCTCTCTTTTCCCGGAGGTAAACCGCTCAAGGGCCGCACGAACATAGTGCTCTGGCCGGGTGGAGACCACGGACGTGCAGAAGAAGACGGTTTCATCATGGTGGAGACCCTGGCGGAACTGTTCTCCGAGATTGCAAAGTATCCACCCGAGGATGTATTTGTGATCGGAGGAGCGATGATGTACCATACGCTTCTGCCCTACTGCGACAAGGTCTACCTGACAAAGGTCGATGCCGACGGCGGTGCCGAGGTCTTCTTCGACAACCTGGACAAACTTGACAACTGGAACATGACAGAGGAATCCGAGCCACAGGAAGACAACGGATACACAATCCGCTTCACAGTCTACACGAACAGCAGAACACTCCCACTGGAGGCCAAGGATGAATGAAGAAACCAAGAACGCCATACTGGAAAAGATCAGGGAATATGACAGAATAATCCTTGCCCGCCATGTCAGACCCGACGGAGATGCCGTGGGCTCCTCCCACGGCCTTGCCGAGATCCTCAGACTGAGTTTTCCGGACAAGGAGATTCTAGTCTCCGACGAAGACATCTCGGATGCACTTGAGTTCACCCAGACAGAAGAAACCGATCCGGAAATCCTGGATTACAGCAATGCCCTTGCCATAGTCCTGGATACGGCGAATCTGGAGCGTCTTGCGAACAAGCGCATAACCGAAGCGAAGGAACTGATAAAGATAGACCATCACATCGACCGCAACCCGTACGGTGACATCAGCTGGGTAGAGGACGAGAGATCCTCCGTATGCGAGATGATTGCCGACTTCTTGTACACATTCAGGGACGTTCTGCAGTGCAACCTAAGGGCCGCAACCCTTCTGTACATGGGAATCATCACCGATAGCGGCAATTTCAAGTATTCTGCGACCAACGGGGATACACTCAGACTTGCAGGATACCTCCTGGACATGGGAGTGGACATCCAGACGCTGAATTCGGAACTGGAGCTCAGACCCTATGAGTTCTATAAATTCCAGGCCTGTGTTTTCGACAAGATGAAGCTGACGGAAAACGGAGTCGCATACCTCTACGTGGACAAGGAAATGCAGGAGCGCTTCCACCTCACAAGATCCCAGGCAAGCGACAGCGTCGATTTCATGAGCGGAATCAGAGGCACTCTGGTCTGGCTTGCATTCATAGACAATCCCGACGGATCTATCAGAGTCAGACTGCGCTCCAGGTTCATGCCGATCAACACCCTTGCCGAGCGCTACGACGGAGGTGGCCATGCCAACGCATCGGGTGCCACTGTGAACAGCCTCCGGGAGATGCAGGCCCTGGTGAAGGATGCCGATGCACTCATCAAGGAATACAAAGAGAACAATGGAGGCTGGATTTGAGAATACTTGTCACCAACGACGACGGAATCAGAGCCCCCGGACTTGAGATTCTCGCCAACTGGGCAAGAAAGCTCGGAGAGGTCACAGTGATTGCCCCCAAGTTCGAGCAGAGTGCCAAAAGCCACAGCATAAACATACACAACCCCTTCGAGGCAAAACAGGTCAGATGGCTGGAAGAAGTGGAATGCTACAGCGTCGACTCGTCACCGGCCGACTGCGTCAGATTCGCAATCAATGGCCTGTACAGGGACTTTGACCTGATTTTCTCAGGCATCAACCGCGGATTGAACGTCGCTGACGACATTGCATATTCCGGAACAGATGCAGCCATCTTCGAAGCCGCACACCTTGGATACAAGGCCGTTGCGTTCTCAACAATCCCCATCTCCTTCAAATGGGCAGAGGAAAGCCTGGACCTTGTCTGGAAACACATAACCGACAACCGTTATCTGGAACACAACGGAATCTGGAACGTCAACATCCCGGAAGACCCCAAGGGCATACTTCTGACACGCCAAGGCAGAGCCTACTTCAGGGACGTCTTCGACGAGGCAGGCACGGACATGTACATTGCGCGCGGAACTTCGTTCTATGAGAACTCGGGAAAACTGGAAGAGGACATTGACGCCGTGATGAACGGATACATATCCATAACCCCGCTGTCCGTGGACCATACGGCCATGGATGTCTTCAGAAAACTGAGCAAATGAGGATTTGAAGAACCTTACTCCTCGATTCCCACATCGGATCCGGAAAGGACCTCGAGACCTGCGGCTGCAAAGACGCTGGACTTCTCGTTTGTCTGGAAGACCATGATGGCGCTTGTGGTGCCGTTCCCGCCCAGCATCGAATACATGTACTCGATGCTTATGTTCTTTTCGGCGATGACATCGAGGATTCCGGCAAGTCCGCCCGGCTGGTCCGGAACCTTGACAGCGACGACATCGGTGCTGCTGCAGACCAGAGACTCGGAGGTGAGCACGCTGATTGTCTTTCTGGGCTTGTCGGTGATGATTCTCAGAACCCCGTAGTCCGATGTCTCGGCTATGTTCAGGGCCTTGAGGTCAATTCCCGCATCGGCGAGAATCCTGCACATGTGGGCAAGCTGGCCCGGCTTGTTCTCAAGGAAAACCGAAATCTGTCTGACTTCCATACTGCCTCCCGGTATCAGATCTTTCTTCTGTCTATGACTCTGACAGCCTTGCCTTCGCTTCTGACAATGGACTTCGGCGCGACAAGGTGGACGTTGGCGTAGATTCCGAGCATAGCCTTGAGCTCGGCCACAAGGGTCTTCTCTTGGGCGGTAATCTTGCTCAGGCTGTCGGAGAAGTTCTCGCTCGTCATCTCTATCATAACATCCAAAGTGTCGCTGTTGTTCTCTCTATCTACGATAATCTGATAATTCGCGGCGTAGCCCTGCTGGATGAGGACGGTCTCGATCTGTGACGGGAAGACGTTCACACCCTTGACGATCAGCATGTCGTCGCTTCTGCCCATAGGTCTGGACATCTTCACGAACGTACGGCCGCACTCGCATTTCTCCTCGGAGAGGATGCAGATGTCGCGTGTTCTGTATCTGAGAAGCGGGAAACCCTTCTTCGTGAGCGAGGTGATGACAAGCTCTCCCTTGGAACCCATCGGGAGGGGCTCGCAGGTATCCGGATCGATGATCTCGGCAAGGAAATGGTCCTCGTTGATGTGCATGCCCTTCTGTACGCTGCACTCATAGGCCACGCCGGGGCCGCTGAGCTCGGTAAGACCGTAGATGTCGTGGGCCTTGATGCCCAGCGAGGATTCGATCGAAGCCCTCATGTCGTCGCTCCATGCCTCGGCACCGAAGATTCCGCGTCTGAGGCGGATGGTGTCGCGCAGGCCACGTTCGTTGATTGTCTCGGAAAGATATGCGGCATAGGACGGGGTGCAGCAGAGAACCGTCGAACCCAGGTCCTGCATGAACTGAAGCTGCCTGTCCGTGCTTCCTGAAGACATGGGCAGAACCAGACATCCAAGCTTCTCGGCTCCGCCGTGAAGTCCCAGGCCTCCGGTGAAAAGACCGTAGCCGTAGCAGACCTGGACAACATCCTCATCGGATATTCCGGCTGCAACGAGGGCACGAGCCACGCAGTCATCCCAAAGATCTATATCATCCTTTGTGTAATAGGCCACCACACGCTTACCTGTGGTTCCGCTTGTGGAGTGGATTCTCACACAGTCCTTCAAAGGTGCGCCACGCAATCCGTCGGGATAGGAGTCACGCAGGTCGTCCTTCTTGAGGAACGGAAGCTTTGAGATGTCCTCCACTCCCCTGATGTCGTCCGGACAGACCCCGAGGGCCTCCATCTTGTGCCTGTAATAAGGTACGTTATTCCAGACGAATCTGACCTGTTCGACAAGACGTCTGCTCTGAAGGCTGCGGATTTCATCTCTGGATGCGCACTCAATGTCTTTCTGATAATATCTTTCCATGTGAGACAATCTATCTTTTATGGGCATCATTGTTCAATCACCTGACGGGCTTAATGACAAGTAAGACGGCCACAATGCAGGTCTTCGTGCCGCTTCCCTCCAATCCGTACTTGCCCGCAGCTTCACAGATGCTTTAGTATAGTCAACATGAGAGGTCAGACTCTCCAAGGAGTTCTTATGTCAAAGAAGCTTGTTTCTGTTCTTGTAATCATACTTGTCATCGTCACATTCGCATTCTCACAGGCTGCCACAGAGCGCATCACGCCGCGCATCGGAATCATATCAGCCATGGAGAATGAAATCCGTGTCCTTCTGGACAATGCGAAAATCGACCATGTGGAAAACTACGGTGGTCAGGACTTCCATGTGGGTACCCTCTGCGGAAAAGATGTGGTCATTGTACAGGCCGGCATCGGAAAAGTCCTTGCCGCCTCCGGAGCCGCGACAATGCTCAACAGATATAACATCTCAACCGTGATTTTCACAGGAATCGCAGGCGGAGTCGGAGACAAGACCAGGGTTCTGGACATAGTCGTAGGCACAGACCTTCTCCAGCATGATTTCGGAATGGTCACCCATGACGGTTTCGTCTGGAATGCAACAGAAAGCATGAGATGCTACTGCGACGATAAGCTTGTGGATATGGCCTATGACGCTGCAGTGGAGAAACTCGGAGCCGAACATGTGTTCAAGGGAACAATCGTAACCGGCGACCAGTTCATTGCTTCCGACTGGTACGTCAGTGAACTGCAGACAAAATTCGATGCAGTTGCATGTGAGATGGAAGGAGCTGCAGTGGCTACAGTCTGCGACCAGTACTCCACACCGTTTGTCGTGATCAGGGCGATGTCGGACAAGGCGGACGGACTGGCCGAGGAGACCTACATCAACATGGCAGACATAGCTGCGAACAACTCGAGCGCCATAGTAATGGCAATGCTTAAGAAGATGTGAAACAGACCATACATTGAATCCGGGGAGGTAAAGGATGGAATTCAAAGAAGTCGTCAAAGAAAGGTTCTCATGTAAGAAATTCGGTCCCAAACAGGTTGGAAACGATGTAATCAAAGCTATTCTTGAGGCAGGACGCCTTGCGCCCACAGCAAAGAACCTGCAGGAACAGCATGTCTATGTCCTTCAGTCAGCCGAATCCCTTGCCGCTGTGGACAAACACACACCGTGCCGATACGGAGCACCGACGGTCCTTCTGGTGGCATTCGACAAGAACAATGTCTTCACATATCCGGGAGGACAGAGGACATCAGGTGTGGAGGATGCTTCCATCGTAGCCACACATCTCGTGCTCGCCGCCGCTGATGAAGGCGTGGACAGTTGCTGGGTCAACTTCTTCGACCCCGACAAACTTGCAGCGGAGCTCGGGCTTCCGGAAAACGAGGAGATTCTGATGCTTCTGGATCTTGGTTACGGAGCCGAAGGTGCACAACCACTTCCGAACCACAGCTCAAGAAAGCCGCTGTCCGAAACCGTCACCTGGTGCTGATAAGACATATGCCGGTCCTTTGACCGGCATCATCAGTCAGAAAGTCTCGATAGGTTCCACTCCCATCTCGGCGGCGCATGCATTGACTGACGCCACAATCTCGGGAAGGATCTCCAGATAACCTGTCTCCTCCGACTCCATCAGTTTGCGGGTCGAGTTCTCGCCGGGCATCGTTATGCCCTTGCTACCCTTAGCAGGTTTCGAGTTCTTGAGTTCCGAAATGCGGGCATCCATGTCCTCGTTGTACTTCTCCCTCTCATTGAAGGCATCAACGTCCAGCGCCATCATGAACACTCCCGGACCTCCGCACTTGTCGGCGGCCCTGATTCCCGTGGCTCCTCCGAAAAGGACACCGGCGAGGACATCCACCATCACATCCATGGCCCAGCCCTTGTAGCCCGCCATGATCGGAACGGTATAGAAATCGCTCATTTTCGTGGTGGGCACCCCGTCCCTGTCCAGACCCCAGCCCTCGGGAATCTCGGTCTTGCCCTGAAGCATCATGTTGGTGATCTTTCCGTTGGCCACAGTCGCCATAGCCATGTCCAGTGATGGCGGAATCTCCTTTCCTGCAGGAGCGGCGACGGCAATCGGATTGTTTCCGATCATCTTCTCGCATCCGCCGTAAGGAGCGACGGTGGCAACCGCAGAACTCAGGACAATTCCCACCATTCCGGCCTTCTGGGCCATCTGGGCATAGTAAGCAAGGGCTCCGAAATGGTTCGCTCCCTTGATGCAGACAATTCCGACACCGTTCTTTCTGGCCTTTGCAATCGTCTCCTCCATGCCGAGGTATCCGATCACCTGACCGGCCGAACGCTTTCCGTCCCACACAGCTATTGTTCCGTTGTCCCTGACGACCTCGTATTCAACATTGGCCTTCATCTCTCCGGCCCGGATCATCCTAAGATATCTGGGTGCAGCCACAATTCCATGTGTCATGACACCCCGCTGGTCGGTTTCCACCAGAACTTTTGCCATGATCTGCGCTTCATGGGCATTCATTCCTAGTTTGCCGAAAAGCTGTGCGATTATATTCCTTGTCTCCGATACCTTGATTTTGACCATATCCCAATCTCCTCCCCTTAATTAGTTTCTGCCTACCCGTTAATAGACCGAGCCCGGAGTCTCGTTTTCGATCACCACAGTGTCGCTGACCAGATCGTGGATCATGGAACTGGTCTTGGTGACGAACAGAAGCGCGACGTTCGCGATCATCATGATGAAGATGATTGCAAAGCCTACGATTCCCGGACCGTTCATGATTCCGATTGCGTTGAATATCGTAATCAGAATCAGGAGAACCGGAATCATGGTCTCAATCAGGTATTTTCCGACAAAAGTCCTGAGAATGAGCGAGACCACGGTCACATCGGATCCGTCCTTCTTCACCACAGCAAGTCCGAATCCCTTCTTGCCCAGAGTCCGGCCGTTCTTCATAAGCAGAGGAACAATGAACTCAAGGATCAGGAATCCCAGAAAAAGCGAAAGAGCCGCGACCGTGATTATGATCCTTATCAGGGCACTGAGAGCACCGAGAATCTCCATGTCGGAGTTCATTGCCTCCACGGCGGCCTCGTATCTGGCCTTTGTAGCCGGTTCCAGAGCCTCGTAGTCTTCCTGAGAGACAATCTGGTCGAACTTCACGTCATACTTGTCGGCATAGCGCTCTATGCCCGAGGTGTATGTGTCGATGTGTTGCCTGTAGCCCATGACGTTCGCAAGCAGGAACGCAAAGCCCACGGCGACTATCAGAAGAATGATTCCATCCAGAAGGAAAGCGGAAGTCCTTTTAAGAAGGCTCCCCTTTTTGTATTCGGTCGTCATAGCGTAACTATAGCTAAGGACAGCCTTGCAATCAAGTTGAGGTGTTTGCCAAGCCCTGCATTTATGCTATCATCAGTCCAGCATGCACAGGCGGGGAAAATGAACAGATTACTGATAATCAATCCGGGCTCCACATCCACAAAAATCAGTGTTTTCGACGAGGACAGATGCCTCTTCACGGAGAGTGTCTTCCACGATGCCCCGGAGCTTCTGCGCTACCCCACAACCAACGACCAGATGCCGTTCAGAACCCAGGTGATCCTGGACATTTTGGGAAAACACGGCATTGATATTTCATCGATCAACGTCTGGGTCGGACGCGGTGGCTGCGCGTATTCCCAGAAATCAGGAGTGATGGAGATAGACAAACGTCTTGTTGACGACACCGCCGCCGACAAGGGAGGAAGCGACCACCCTGCAAAGCTCGGTGTGATGCTCGCCTACCAGTTCTGCACGCAGTACGGCGGAAGAATGTACACCCTCAATCCGACGAACGTGGACGAGCTTTGCGACTACGCCCGCATCACCGGAATCCGGGGACTCTACAGACGTGCCCAGACCCATGTCCTGAACCAGAAGGCAGTGGCGAAAATCCATGCGAAAACCATTGGTAGAAGCTATGATAGCTGTTCGTTCATCGTCTGCCACATAGACGGAGGAATCACCATCACCGCCCACAAAAACGGCAGGATGATAGACAGCACCGAGGGTGCCGGTGGCGACGGTCCCTTCTCTCCCACACGCCTGGGAAGCATACCCGTCATGGAACTGGCGAACTATGCCGACACCCACAGCACAGAGGAACTGCGTGCAATGTGCTCCAGATCCGGCGGTTTTGTGAGCCATTTCGGCACATCCAACGCAGAAACCGTCCACAGGCAGATGGAGGCCGGCGACAGAAAGGCCACGACAATCTGGAACGCGATGGTCTACCAGATCTGCAAGAGCATCGGTGCCATGGCCGCCGTTCTTGAAGGCAACGTGGATGCCATAGTCCTCACAGGCGGCCTTGTCCGCTATCAGGACATAATCGATGCGATCGAAACCAGATGCTCGTTCATAGCACCTGTCGCATCCTATCCCGGCGAGGTCGAGCAGGAAGAGCTTGCCGGAGCTGTCCTCGACGTTCTCAACGGCAGGGACAAGGCGTTCAGATATACGGGAAAGCCTGTTTTCTCAGGCTTCGACTGGGACTGATTATTCCGGAGGGAGAATGTTCACATATTCAAGAAAGGCACAGTATCATGAGACCGACAAGATGGGGATCATCCACCACTCCAACTACATCAAGTGGCTGGAAGAGGCCCGCATCGCCTACATGGAGCACCTTGGCTACGGCTTCGACAAGGTCGAGCAGCTCGGCATTGTCTCACCCGTTGCAGGCATCAGCATCTCATACAAGACCCCGGTCCTCTTCAACGAGACCGTGGACATCCAGATCACCCTCACACGCTACAGCGGAGTCATCCAGGAAGTGTCCTACAACATCGTCAAACAGGGCACGGGAGAGCTCTGCGCCACAGCTGTTTCCAAGCATTGCTACCTTAAGGACGGCAAGGTCGTAAACCTGAAGCACGAGATTCCCGAACTCGACCGCCTTTTCGCCTCAGAGCTTGTCAAATAGCGGTTTGGCAAACGGCATGGGCGTGCGATAATTGACTTTTTGAACGGTTATAGAGAATATATACATATAAGAAATTTGTATAAGGAGATTTCTAGATGAGCAATATTGATCAGATCATCGCAAGGGAAATACTTGACTCACGCGGCAACCCCACAGTTGAGGTTGATGTCATCCTCGAAGACGGTTCATTCGGCCGTGCAGCAGTACCTTCCGGCGCATCCACAGGTGTCCACGAGGCAGTCGAGCTCCGTGACGGAGACAAGAAACGCTATCTCGGCAAGGGAGTCCTCAAGGCTGTTGACAACGTCAACAACATCATCGCTCCGGCAATCGAGGGTATGGATGCCCTTGATCAGGTCGCAATCGACCGCGCAATGATTGCTCTTGACGGAACACCAAACAAGGGCAAGCTCGGTGCAAACGCAATCCTGGCAGTTTCAATGGCAGTTGCCCATGCAGCAGCCGAGTACCTCGGCCTGCCGCTCTACAAGTATCTTGGCGCCTTCCACGCCTGCGTCCTCCCCGTTCCGATGGCAAACATCCTCAACGGCGGTGCACACTCAGACAACAAGGTCGACTTCCAGGAGTTCATGGTCATGCCTATCGGCGCTACAAGCGAGAGAGAGGCAGTCAGAATGACAGCTGAGGTCTTCCACAACCTCAAGAGCGTCCTCAAGGCAAAGGGATACAACACAGGCGTTGGTGACGAGGGTGGTTTCGCACCGGATCTCCAGTCCAACGAAGAGGCCCTCGAGGTCATCATGGAAGCCATCAAGAAGGCCGGTTACACAGCTGGCAGAGACGGCGACTTCATGATCGCTCTCGATCCCGCTTCATCAGAGCTTTATGATGAGAAGACAGGTCTGTACGAGCTCAAGTGGACAACACACGAGAAGCTCACATCAGCACAGATGGTCGACCTCTGGGAGTCCTGGGTCAACAAGTATCCTATCATCTCAATCGAAGATGGTATGGCCGAGGATGACTGGGAGGGCTGGAAGATGCTCACAGACAGAATCGGAGACAGAGTCCAGCTCGTCGGTGATGACCTGTTCGTCACCAACCCGGAAAGACTCCAGATGGGTCTGGACAAGGGTGTTGCAAACGCAATCCTCATCAAGGTCAACCAGATCGGTACTCTCACAGAGACATTCGAGGCCATCGACCTCGCCAAGAGAAACGGCTATGTCTCAGTTGTCTCACACAGATCCGGAGAGACAGAGGACTGCACAATCGCTGACCTCGTTGTCGCCCTTGAGACCGGTGAGATCAAGACCGGTTCAATGAGCCGTTCCGACAGACTTGCAAAGTACAACCAGCTCCTCAGAATCGAGGAAGAGCTCGGCGACATTGCAAAGTATGCCGGCCGCGGAGCTTTCAGAGTACTGTAAGCCCTTCGCTCTCAAGCCATTTAGCCCGGGTGGTTCGCCACTCGGGTTTTTTATTTGGGAAAATCCACAGTTGACAAAAAAACAGGCCCTCACCGAAGTGAATCGACCCCCGTACGTTGGAGCAAATCCAACACGGGGGTTTTCTTTTGTTTAAGATTACAGAAGAACAGAAAAAAGAGTTCTACAAACTCTACAAGCAAGGCCATAGAGGTAAATTCATATCGA
>Ga0256405_10005382_pt1 | contig 22255 bp, 23 predicted proteins | sample RumenRJG_02DNA_FD_189096 | JGI IMG/M metagenome (GOLD analysis project Ga0256405, IMG submission 189096) | Bovine rumen microbial communities from Lethbridge, Alberta, Canada - RJG_02 | ecosystem: Host-associated > Mammals > Digestive system > Stomach > Rumen | place: Canada: Alberta... | reverse complement strand
GTGGCTGACCGCTTGTTTGCCATGCCCAAGTTTCATCCATAACAGGTTTCTCCCCTCTCATTTCTTTGCAAGTCATGTGGATACTGCTTCTAGGCAGATTCGCGCTTCTCTTAACTTACTGACATTGACTTGCAATGTTCAGTATATACGTGATAAGAAGAACCCTGAATCGCTATCCCGAAGCAAAAACAGTATTTCAGGAAACAGCAATTGGAGGAAATCTGAAAATGAAAAAAATCTGTGTAGCAGTAGTCTTGTTTTTTGCGCTCATGTTTTTCTTCATCATCTTGCCATTTATGCAGAAATTTGATAACCGCTATGAACAAGTACAGCAGGAGAGACAAGAAAGCATCCAACAACAAAAACGAATGCAAGAGGAATTTGACAAAGAATACAAAGAAGCTCAAGAAAGAATTCGGCGTAGTCAGGAACGGCAGGATAGAATGCAGGAAGAATTTGACCGAAAGTTCAAGCAAACTCAAGTTGAAGTTGATGGGGAAAGATAACGCAATGACAGTAAGTTAACGGAAGTATCAATCTGTCTAAAGTCAGTATCTACATGACTTGTGGAGAAGTAAGAGGGGAGAAACCTGCCATTTTTGAGTTCTGCCTGATTCAGCAGATATTCGGATTTCCGATGATGGCGCACAAGGTGGCGCATCACGGTCACGTCAAAGGACTGGTCGAGCCTATCGAGCAGTTTCTTTCCCATCAGACTTCTTGTGCGTGATTCCGTTATGCGGACGAGGATACTATAGAATAAAGGGAATGAAAGGAAATATAAATTATTAATTTTTGAATCTTGGAGGGGTGTATTTTGGCTGGTGGATTAGCAATGGCTTTCTCTTTTTGGTTCTTCGCTGGAGCGGTTCTAGACAAGATTATCAAGTCGGGAGATGTAACTTCTTATTCGTTATGGCTTCCTATGGTTTACTTGTTCCCTATTGTTGGAGTTCTCTGCCATTATGGCGGAGAATTCATCGATTATTCAAAAAAATCCGAGCGTAGTCTAGAAAGCATAGGAAAAAGAGTAGATGATATAAAAGATGAAATGGATGATATAAAAGGAAAAATGGATGATATAAAAGGAAAAATGGATGACATAAATGAAGAAATGGATGATAAGATTGCCGACATAAGCGATTGTTTAAAGGAGATAAAATACAATACGGATGATTAGCAGTACAACAGATATGGAGTCTGACAGGAAAAAGCGATGATTAAAGAGAGGGTTCGCCTCTAGACTCCCCTTTTTGAGACATACTCCATCAGCAGATTCCGTAGCCGATGGTTTTCTTCAATAAAATATGGGGTATTTCAACAACATCCAGATCATCAAGCCTCGCACTTGCTGCGAGGTTTTGTCCAGATGGTTGATGAGATGCACTTGGTGGATGGCATCCTCAAGGAATCCGTAGAAATCCCTGTCGGACAGCAGGTCATTGACCAGGCCTATCACGGCAGGGCTGTCCTCCGTTTCCCTTGGGATGGACTTCGCCAGTTTGAGCATATTCACAGCCTCTTCCGACAGGCCAAGTTCCTCGTTGAAGCCCTTGTTCTCGGAACTGACTCCTGTGAGCAGGTAATCCACGGACACACCAAAGAAGCGGGCAATCCGAGCCTGATGGGATTCGGCACATTCAAGAAGTAGCACAGGGATGCCCGGAAGGGACCCAATCCGCAGACCGGGGCAGAGATGGAGATTGCTGCCAGCGACAGCCTTTCATTCAAATCGAGTGTGAAGTATTGAGGTCAAGCGAGTCATCAGAGTGGTGGTTCGCTTTTTTATGAGTTGGCAGGAACGTAAGACTTACTCGTAGAATCATAAGAAATCAAGATAGGAGATGATTGGGATGATTGTTAGCGCCAGCCGCCGTACGGACATTCCGGCATTCTACTTTGACTGGTTCTGTAATCGGATGGGGAGAAATATTTTCCGGGATGGCACATGAACCGAAAGTACTGGTACACCATTTGCCTTGATGGGTCTGTTCCGATGGAAGAACTACGAGAGAGGATAGATGAGAGTTTTCGGCTGTCGCAACCGAAGGTAAGGACGAATAAGGAATGACCTTAGAACATGGGCGCAGGGCTTTTCGGCTCCGCGCCTATTTTAGACAGGGTGGAGCAAGGGGGTGCGATTACATTCAGTCACCTCAAAGCAACCGATTAAGCCATGACCTTCTTTCAGGAGCACCGATCTGCCCATCAAACCCCTTCCTGGCGTCACAGAAATGAATGGTGCAGCAATCCAGCAACTTTGTCCGCTCGAAAAGAGATTTGTCATCGTCGAACACGATGCAGGGATGTCCTTCAAGCCTTTGCCAAGTTCCAGAAGGAAGGATTGCAGATGATCGATGATGCGGTTCTCCAGTTCCGTTTCGGTGTAGGATGGTAGTTCTGGCAGTCCGAGGAATTCCAGGACATAGGGGTCTTTCACGGCATCGGAGGGCGTTTCCACGATATGACCTACTTTGGAGAGTGCGGCAACTTTCTCTTTGTCCCGCGATAGTGACATGCGCTCGTAGAGCGCACTGTCGAATTGCCGCCGCAACTCGGCAAGGCTCCAATCGTTCCGTACAGACTCAATCTCATAGAAGTGGCGTTCGTCCACATTGGTGATTCGCATGAGCTTCAGATAGTGCGACCAACTGAGGTAAAATCTGCGCCCTGTCTCGGTTTTAGGCAGATTTTTGAATTGGGTAAACACTGTTTCCCCAATTGAGTCATTGGAGTAAATCTGATAGAATCGCCGCATCAATTTCAGATTTTCGGCAGAGTACCCCTTCCCAAATCGATCGGTGAGATATGCGGAAAGTTCCGCAAGGATTCGCTTGCCGTATTCGGCGCGGCCTTTCCCATTCTGCTCTTCCTCTACAATCTGCCTTCCAATCTCGTAATAGGTGTAGACCATGTTGAGATTGACTGCCGTCTTGACATTTTGCCGAGCCTTTTCCAGAATCATGCCAATGCGCCGGAGAAATTCAGAGGCTTCCTGCATTGTCATGCCATCACCCTCTTTCCACCAGCGCCTGATACATCCGCATCAACTCCGCCACACACGCAGCCTCGGTCATGCCCTTCCCGTAGAATCCGTAAGCTTCCATGACGGCTCTGTCGTTGGCTTGGTGGGCTTTCCGTAAATCTGGCGGCATAAGGGCCTCGCCGTAGAGGTCGGAAAGGCTGGCGGCGGGGTAGTTTGCCCGTGCGTCCAGTATGGCCTTGGCCGTTTGCTCGATTTTTGTTTTCTGTGCCTCCGTTGGTGTCGGCCAGGGAAAGTTGTTGTAGACTACGGAACTGGAATAACTGTAATCACTTTTCAATCGTCCGCAGACAGCTCGCATCCACGCCATGTGGACATTGCTCATCAGCATGCCAAAATGGTACAGGCCGGCATTGGGAATCATAAAGAGTTTGTCGCCGGGAATAATGTTTGATTCCAGATAGTCCATGGGAATGTACCGCCGTTGTTCGGAGGACACCTTGGGGAGCGCAATATAGCTTGTTTTGCACTCCCGCACCTCGTCAAACAGCGTTGGCGTTTCTGCTTTCTTTTGGGTGGCGGGTTTCTTGCTGGCAAGACGGAATTCTCTCACTGCCTCAATGCGATTCAGGACATTGGAGCATTTTTTGATGTCTGTCGGATTCGCTCCCACCAGCCACAGGCAATAGCGGGGCTTACGATCAATGAAGTCCTTGCCCATCATGAAGGGACGCAGAAATTTCTCGGCAGCAGGTTCTGCTTTGACCAACGCATCCCGTTCCTCCACCGTCAGAATGAGATTGCCTCCCTCGGCAGGCTTGCCCCCGTTCAACATATTCGGCACGGGGGAAAGGGGCTTGGAGCGGGCAGACAGGAACACCGTGGGCGCCGCCACCAAATAGGGGCTGATGTTTTCCGTTTCCTGCACGTTCTCCCCAGCATACAGCCGTTTTGGGATATTGTCCTTACCGTCATGGAAGCCGATAACCACCACATGCACATGGGCCTTGCTGTTGGATTCACTGTCCCAACGGAAGGTGCGATGGGCAAAATCAATTTGTATGCCGAACCGCTCATAAAGGGGCTGCCACACATCCGCCACCTGCTCCCCTTGGGTGATGGAATTGGTGGAAACAAAGGCCGTGCGTATGTTCGTGTTTCGCATGAAATCCGCTGCCTTGAAATACCATCCCGCCACATAGTCGATTTTTCCCGCCTTGGGATAAGGCTTGCCCTTCTCGTCCACATAGACCGACAGAATATCGGCTTTCTGCTCCTTGGATTGGAGCGAGTAGCCTACAAACGGGGGATTGCCCATGATGTAGTCCAGCTGATCCTTCGGCACAACATCATTCCAATCCATCCGCAGGGCATTGCCGTGTGCGATGTTCGAGTAGCTTTTGAGGGGCAGGAAATCGAGGTTCAGATGGATGATGTTTTCCGTCTCCTGCATGGCCTCCCTTCTCGTAGCCCTTGCCCTGCCAATGTGCGGCAAATGCTTTCGCCGCCACTTTCTGCTCGGATTCCTTCATGCCCTGCGCCTCCCCGTCGTGTATCTGTTCCCTGTACTTATTCGGCAAAAATAGGGGGTTTCCTCTTTTTCAATAGGGGTTCCCTGGACGAGAGGACATTCGTAATCATCGGTGCTTGATTGTACCATCAGTTGTGCGTTTCCTTCTCACCGAGTATGGCATCAGCAATGACGGACACAGCTGACTCGACTGAGGCCGTGTCATTCTCTTATGGAGCGGTGCTATCAATTGCACCACATTCATCCTCGTGTCTATTGACTGTGTACATTAAAGGGTGTATAACAGAGATATTCATTGGATGAAAGTTGATGCTGTTCTTGTTGGCTATAGACTTTAGGCAAGGGGGGTCATAATTGGCACAGTCGGCAAAAAGGTACTTTCAGGAAGAACATGAGGACGAAATCTTTGATGCAATCAGTGACCATATCCAGGAGTATCCGGAGGAGCTTGAGGACAGGTTTGGCAGATTGCATCGGAGGGGAGAGCTGACCCTTGAGGAAATCGAGGTGATGAAGGTTTCCACGGATCGTCATTCCGAAAACGAACTTGACTTTGAAATCGATACGAGGGCTACGGTTGAGTGCGATGAGGGAGACCACCATTACGATGACATGTGCGAGGCTACACCTTGGTATTCCGTCATGGGCACAGGCAGCCTGGATGACTGGCTGGAGGATTTCAGCATCACGGGGGTTGTGCCATACGAGAAAAGATCGTGGCATCCCCTCCATGCTCTGAAGGATACTTTTGTGCCGGATATCCGAAAAGAGAATCTGGATGCTGTTGCGGAACAGGTATTGGAGAGATACTATCCGGAGGCACTCCGAGAACCTGCGGCAATCGACACGGATGTTCTGCTCAAAAGGCTCAGGCTAAGAAAAGTAGAACGCAGGATTTCTGCGGATGCCTCGGTGTTCGGACGGATATACTTTGAGGACGTGGATGCGGATTTCTATAATGAAGAAACCAGGAAGATGGAGACTGTCCATGTTAAGGCGGGAACCATTTTTGTTGACCCGATGATTTTTTTCCTTAGGACGATGGGCTCACTGAAGAATACCATCATCCATGAATGCGTCCATTGGATATTCCATCGTCCGGTATTCGTTCTGGAGAAAATCAATGACCATTCGCTGACACAGCTGGATTGCGCGGTAACTGGTGGTGTCAGGGGAAGGACATGGTCGGTGGCTGCACAGATCGAGTGGCAGGCCAATGCGCTGGCACCAAGAATCCAGATGCCCAAGCGGATGTTCCAGAAGAAGGCTGACGCTGTCCTTGCCCGGCTCATGGCAGAACGACAGGCAAATTCCGTTCTGGATGTCATTGTGGAGGCAATCGGGCAGATGGCAGAGTTCTTTGAGGTTTCCAGGCTCGCGGCAAAAATCCGCATGGTAGAGCTTGGCTACAATGAGGCCCGTGGTGCGTTGATATATGTGGACGGGCAGTATGTCCGTCCATACACATGCAAGCCAGGATTCCTGAAGGAGCACCAGACATTTTCCATCGGTTTCAAGGATGTCCTGCGCCTTGGAATGGCTTCCCTGGATTTGAGGGAGGACCCACGCAGCTGTGAGTTTGTGTATATCGACTCGCATTTCGTTTATAACAGGCCCAGGTATGTGGAGCATACACCAGATGGGCTGCAGATGACCCCGTATGCCTTGTCGCATATGGATGAGTGCTGTCTGGTGTTCAATCTTGCGATTTCGGATGGCTGTGATGGCAGGTATCATTCGTTTTGCTTTCTGAACAGGGCAGAGGACAGCCCTATCGTTTTTACGACAGAATATGCCAAGGGTCTGGACATGGCTGGTACGGCAGTACAGGACAAGGCCGAGCGGGATGCCATGAATGAGGCCTATGATTTGCTGAAGACCTTGCCAGGGGATTATGCCGATGCGCTGACCCGTCTGGTAGAGGACAGCGACATGGATGTTGAGGATATTGCGGCAGAAACAGGGGTGTCCCCAAAGACGATCCAGGGGATGATGGCAGGAAAGCAAGGCAGGGGAAGCTATGAGAGCCTGGCTTATGTCTGCCTGTCCTTGCAGCTGCATCCTGCAATCAGCGAGTACCTGATCGACCATTCGCCATGGAAATTTGATTTCAGACAAACGAAGGAGCGTGCGCTTCGGGAAGCGTTGCGCCATTTCTATGGACACAAGATGTCCTATATCCATGCAAAAATAGCAAGCCTTTCGGCCTGAGACATAGCGGCTTTGGACAGTCTTTGTCCAAAAAACGGTGCAGAAGCACCCATTGATGGTAGGAATTTATCATCGATGGGTGCTTTTTTGTGCATTCATGCGGGTTGATGGGCCGGACATGAACTGTCCTGCAACGGACAGGCCATGCGGCTACAATTGAATCATCGAAACCAAATCTGTCTATAGAGGTTGCAACCTGGACAGGGATACCATACGGGACTCTTCACGGCCATGCCACACGGCATGGCGGGAGAGAAACCGGGGTAGCCTTTCCTTGTTGCAGCCTTTTTGTGTTGCTGTGGTCTGTGCGTCCCTTTTGCAACCCCGTTTGCCATCCTTGCCCAGGCGGCTCCTCGGCAAGGAGAAAAGGATGAACAGCTATTCAAAGAAGCTCAATGACGGCCGCTACGTTTACTATTCTTGGGATGAAGCATCCAAGGCAGAGATACCACATTACCTGGTGCCAGGGGAAAATGGGGTCACGAAGGACATGATCGTGACATTGGCTGGTTTTGACCACGATGATGCCTTATTGGAAAGGTATGCAAAGGAGAACGCGGATTACAGCTACAGCAACTATCTGTCCAGGACAGAACGTGGTGAGGAGGAAGCAAGGAACCCTGTTGATGAACAGGCTTGCAGGAAGTGGATGGCCGCATCGGATACCAGGGATTCCCCGGACAAGACCGACCTGGTGCGCAGCCTGATGGAGAGCCTGACGGAAGACCAGAGAAACCTTGTTTATGAAATCTTTGGCGAACAGCATACCCAGAAGGAGATTGCCAGAAGGAGCGGCAGGGTGCCGCAGGCAATAAACAACCGTTTGTGCAAGATTAAGGCACGCATGAAGAAGCTGCTGGCCGAGCGAGGCATCACCCGCTGAGACGGGGGGGTGGATTATTTCGGCTATATACAGAGGCAGGGACAAAGAGCCTCATAGTTATGGAGGTGTGCGGAATGAAGCACAAGGTGGAAATCAGTGTCGGCAAGGAGCCGGTGCTGGGCAGCCGTGTCATGCGGCTGCCGGAAAGACTGCTGAATTTCCTGCTGGGCGACTTCACGGAAGTGATTCTGCTGAAGCCCGGAAGCAGTGTCAGCAGCGTAGAGGTTCATGAGATTCCAGAAAGGGGAAGGGCATGATGAAGAAGGATGAGAAGAAGACACTGGCCGATTTGGCGGAAAGCATGCACAAGCTGGCTGAGGGGCTTGAGACAATGGCGGTTTATCTGTTGAGGGATGCAGAAGAACCTGCCGTAAAGCCAGTAGATGCGCCGCAGCCTGAGCAGAAAGCACCGCAGGTCACATTGGAGGAAGTCCGTGCCGTCCTGGCAGAAAAGAGTGCGGCGGGACATACAGACAAAGTGCGGAAACTCCTGAAGGACTTTGGAGCAGAGAGGCTGTCAGCGGTTAAGCCGGAAGATTACGCAGCCCTCAAGGCCAAAGCGGAGGTGCTTTGATATGGTGGCAAGAGCCCATGCGCTCCTGGCACTGTCCGGCGCGGAAAAGTGGCTCGTCCATTGCCCGCCATCTGCCAGGCTTGAGACGCAGTTCCCCGATTCTTCCGGGGAGGCGGCGGCAGAAGGCACAGCGGCCCATGCGCTCTGTGAGCATAAGCTGAAGAAGGCTTTGAAGCGTCGCAGCCGCCGTCCACATTCCGATTTTGACTCCGATGAGATGGAAGACTGCGCCGATGGTTATGTGGCCTTTGTGCTGGAGCAGATGCAGGGCATCGAAAATGCCCATGTGTGCGTGGAGCAGCGACTGGATGTACGGGAATTCGTCCCGGAGGCGTTCGGCACAGCAGACTGCCTGATTGTGGGGGATGGCATCCTCCACGTTATCGACTTCAAGTACGGGCTTGGTGTGCTGGTGGAAGCGGAGCGAAACCCGCAGATGATGCTCTATGCGCTGGGAGCCATTTCCATGTTCGGCAGCCTGTATGACATAGCTGAGGTCAGGATGTCCATCTATCAGCCACGTCGTGAGAACGTGTCCACATGGTCCATCCCCGCCGATGAACTCATGGCATGGGCAGAGGATACCGTGAAACCCAGGGCGCAGATGGCCTTTGCGGGCAAGGGAGAGTTCGCAGCGGGTGCATGGTGCCGGTTCTGCAGGGCATCGCCCCGCTGCCGGGCCAGAGCCGAGGCGCAGCTCCGTATGGCTCAGGACGAGTTCCGCTTGCCACCTTTGCTGACGGATGAGGAAATCGCAGATCTTCTGCCGCGATTGCCGGAGATGGTCAAGTGGGCCAATGCAGTTTCTGCTTATGCCCTGGAGGCGGCAGTCCATCATGGCAAATCCTGGAAGGGGTTCAAGCTGGTGGCAGGGCGATCGGTCAGGAAATATGCTGACGAGAAGAAGGTGGCCGAGGCTGCACAGGCAGCAGGGTTCAAGGACATCTTCGAGCACAGGCTCATCACGCTCACCCAGATGGAGCGACTGATGGGCAGGAAAACATTCCAAGAGGTCTTGGGCGGCCTGATTGTAAAGCCGCAGGGCAAGCCAACGCTTGTGCCGGAGAGCGACAAGCGTCCGGCGATAGAGACAGGTTCAGAGTTTACAGATTTGGAGGAAAAAGAAAATGGCTAACAATGTCAAAACAAAAGTTGTCACTGGTATCGTGCGTCTCAGCTATGAGCATGTCTGGGAGCCTGCAAGCATCAATGGCGGGGAGCCGAAATATTCGGCCTCGCTGATTATTCCCAAGAGCGACAAGAAAACACTGACGGCAATCGAGGAAGCCGTTGAAGCGGCCATCACCGAGGGCATCGGCAAGTTTGGCGGGAAGAAGCCCAACAAGGCGGCATTGAAGCTCCCTCTCCGTGATGGTGACACAGAGCGTGAGGACGAGGCGTACAAGGATTCCTTCTTTGTCAACGCCAACAGCCGCACGGCCCCGCAGATTGTGGATCGCGCCGTGCGCCCCATCCTGGACAGGGATGAGGTTTACAGCGGCTGCTACATCCGTGCATCCCTCAGCTTCTATGCCTTCAACAGCAACGGTAACAAGGGGGTTGCCTGTGGGTTGAACAACATCCAGAAGGTCAAGGATGGCGAGCCTTTGGGTGGCCGCACCAGCGCTGCGGATGATTTCACCGCCCTGGATGGCGGGGATGAGGACTTCCTGTCCTGACAAGTTTTGACGGGGCGGCGGCTTTAGGGTCGCCACTCTTTTCATATTCGGGGGTGACAGTTGTGGAAATTTGGCGTGATATACCAGGTTATAAAGGACGATATCAGGCTAGTACTTTGGGGCGAATAAGAAGTCTTGATAGGAGAGTTCCTGTATATGATTCTACTGGGAGATTTACAAGGGCTGTACGGGGGAGGATATTACGACCGGGAAAATGTAGGTCAGGTCATGTTTCGGTAGTTTTAGGGCATGGTAAGCCAGGAAGTATGGTACACCAGTTAATTTGCAGAACATTCATTGGACCTTGCCCTAAAGGAATGGAAGTTCTACATAAAAATGGGAATCCTTGTGATAATCGCTTAGAAAATCTCCATTATGGTACTCGAACCGAAAATATTCTAGACGTATATAAGGTGGGGAAAAGGTGGAGAAAATTTTCTCTTAATGATGTTGACAGGATTCGCTTTGAGCTATTTTGTGGAATACCAGGTCATGAGATAGCCAAGGAATATGCAGCATCAGACGCGACCATTTCAGCAATAAAACGGGGGAAGACTTACAGATGGTATCAGTAATAAAGAATCTAAGCTGTGATATTGAGACACACAGCAGCGTGGACTTAACGAAATCAGGGGTATACAAGTACGCCGCCAGCCCAGATTTTGAAATCCTGCTCTTTGGCTATTCCGTAGACGGTGATGATGTGCAGGTGGTGGACTTCACCAAGGGCGAAGAACTGCCACAGGAGATAATATTGGCTCTGCTGGATAACAAGACTCCCAAGTGGGCATTTAACTGCTCCTTCGAGCGTACCTGTATCGCAAGGTTCCTGCAGGATAAGGGACTGCTTCCCAAGGGGCAGTTTCTAAAACCTGCTTCGTGGTACTGTTCCATGGTGTGGTCTGCCTATATGGGGCTGCCGCTGTCGTTAAAGGGCGTAGGTGCGGTACTGGGCTTAGAGCAGCAGAAGATGACAGAGGGGCAGGAACTTATCCGCTACTTTTGCTGTCCCTGCAAGCCTACCAAGGCCAATGGCGGTAGAACACGTAACCATCCCACCGATGCCCCGGACAAGTGGGAACTGTTCAAGAAATATAACCGCCGTGATGTGGAGGTGGAGCTTGCCATCAAGGAACGGCTGGCAAAATTTCCTGTGCCCGAGCAGGTATGGCGGGAATACCATCAAGACCAGGAGATAAATGACCGTGGCATTCTGGTAGATATGCCCTTGGTGCGAAATGCCATAGCTATCAGCCAGAAGTGTACGGAGGAGAATCTGCATAAAGCACAGACGATTACCGGGCTGGAGAATCCCAACTCGCCCATACAGCTTAAGGAATGGTTGGCGGCTAAGGGTGTAGCGGTAGACTCTCTGGCCAAGACAGAAGTTGAGCGATTGCTGGGGAAAACTACGGGGCAGGTGCATGAGCTCCTTTCCCTGCGTCAGCAGCTCTCCAAGTCCAGCGTCAAGAAATACACCGCCATGGTCAATGTGGCGGGAGCGGATGGGAGGGCAAGAGGCTTGTTCCAATTTTATGGCGCGAACCGCAGCGGCAGATTCGCAGGGAGGCTGGTGCAGCTGCAGAATCTTGCAAGGAACAGCATGGCCGATTTGGATGAAGCCCGTCAGCTGGTCAGGCAGGGCAACTATGATGCTCTGGGATTGCTGTATGATTCCGTGCCTGACGTGCTTTCTCAGCTTATCCGCACCGCTTTCGTGCCGAGACCGGGTCACAAGTTCATAGTGGCTGACTTCTCAGCCATCGAGTGCCGGGTGCTGGCATGGCTGGCAGGGGAGCAGTGGGTGCTGGATGTCTTTGCCAATAACGGGGATATCTACTGTGCGGCTGCGGAGAAGATGTTCCATGTGCCGGTGGTAAAGCATGGGCAGAACGGAGAATTAAGGCAGAAAGGCAAACAGGCAACACTTTCATGTATAGCAGAAGGACAGCTTGTGCTGACAGACCATGGTCTTATTCCCATTGAGCATGTCACCGTAGCGGATCGCGTATGGGATGGCGAGTCATGGGTTCGGCATGATGGTGTGGTTTACAAAGGGATTCAGGAGGTCATCGAGTATGAGGGACTGGTCGCAACCAAGGATCATCTCGTATGGGTCGAAGGGGAACATCGGCCAATACGATTTAGAGAAGCTGCCGCCAGCAGCGCACATCTCATACAAACCGGAAATGGTGGGTGCGCGTTACGGTTGGGTGAAAATTATCAGTGCAGAGAAACGCTGGAGCAAGAATTGGAATCGTTGTTATGTCCTAACACAATGCCAAGGATGTGGCAAAATCCGGTGGCAGGATTTAGGCAACCTTCGAGTAGGCAAGTCGAAAGGATGTCAGCATTGTTCACAGCCACGACAAATCCCGTTGTGGCTAGACAGAAGATTGACGGCTGCAAAACGTCGTTGTGTGAATCCGAAGGATGCACAATACCCCAATTATGGTGGCCGGGGAATTCGTTTCAAATTCAAAAGTGTCACGGAAGCCGGGTTGTATCTAATAGAACGGTACGGCTTGCCATCGAGAGCAATGGAACTGGACAGAATAGATACAAATGGCAATTATGCTCCGGGGAATGTTCGATTTGCAAGTCGCTCCCAAAACATGGCAAATCGGCGGAATACAGTGTTGTCCCGGTTCGAGCAGATATATTGGCCATACTGCCAGAATATAGTAACACGAAAATTGTCAACAGGGGAAAGCCGTGCGGAGATTATTCGGGATGCGGAAATGGCAGTAGCCCAAAAGCGGAAAAACTGGCGTCTTATAGAGGCCAGGCTAGAGTTTATGACATACGAAATGCCGGACGATATCATCGTTTTACCGTATCGGGCAAGTTAGTGCATAACTGTGGCTATGGCGGCTCCGTTGGTGCCTTAAAGGCCATGGGGGCATTGGAAGCTGGCATGAAGGAAGAGGAACTGCAGCCATTGGTGGATGCCTGGCGGGAGGCAAATCCAAATATCGTGAAGTTCTGGTGGGATGTGGACAGGGCTGCCAGGGAGGCTGTGAAGGGGAAAACCACTACTGAAACTCACGGCATAGAGTTTGTGTGTCGCAGCGGTATGCTGTTCATCGAACTTCCCAGTGGCAGGCATTTATCCTATGTCCAGCCCTGCATAGGGGAGAATCGCTTCGGCGGCGAGTCCGTCACCTATATGGGTATTGGTGCCACCAAAAAGTGGGAGCGCATCGAGACTTTTGCAGGTAAACTGGTGGAGAATATCACCCAGGCGGTGGCCAGGGACGTGCTCTGCTACGCCATGCAGACCCTCGGGGATGAACGGATTGTCATGCATGTACACGATGAATTGATTATCGAGGCAGAGACGGAACTGTCACTGGAAGAAGTTTGCGAGAAGATGGGCCGTACCCCGCCCTGGGCACCAGGACTTATTCTCCGGGCGGACGGCTATGAATGCCAGTACTACAAGAAGGACTAAAAAAGGAGCTACGCATTTGGCAAGCCAGAGCGTAGCTCTTTTTCTTTATAGTCTTCGAAGACCGAACCACTGTGCATCTTGATCCCAGAAAATTTGCAGTTTCAGATCAACTGCAAATTTGCGTTGGGATTCATACTGAGCACCTGGCGGCATGTATTCATGTTGGCTGGTAAGGATAAACCTGCCAGTTGCGTCTTTATTGGCTGCAGTGTGGATTTGATGCCATTCCCCAGGGGTGTAACCCATCTGAGAAAGGTTGTCGATAGATATGTAGGTGACCCATTGTCCGTTATGCTTACCGATGAGCCAGTATCCGCAGTTCTTGGCGTGAGCTCCGACATCGGCAATAATCTCGATGAACGTCATGCTTGGGAATATGGTGTAGATGGGGCGGATGGCATATCCAACGCCCCCCATCTTCCCATCATAGGGGATGAAGGAAAGGTAATCTTGTCTGCCGTCGGTGCTGGTCAGCTGTAAGGTACCGTCACGCATGGAGGTGAACAAAATCTTTTCGCCTTCGTAATTCATGTTTAAGGTTCTCGTGTCCATGTAGAGAAAAGTAGCTTTTTCTGATTCGAGAAACCCTGTTTCCTGAGCAGATAATGGTGGAGCAAAGGTAAAGATTGCTGCCAACAAGGTAAGTGCCATACATATGAGTCTTTTCACCATAGAATTATCCTCCTTATTTTTTTCTGATGCTTCATTTCGGTACAAGAGTCATAAAATCCTGCCATTTGCGCACGGAAAAAATCTGCCTTTTTTTGGGGGTGATCAAGGTAGCCGATTTTGTCCTCTTACATATGAGGGGGTGGATTTTTTCGCCTATATGTAGAGGCTAAAATCTATCGCCCACAGGGCAGGAGGAACAAATTATGATTCAGGTTTTCGAGAACGAAGAGTTCGGCAAGGTGCGTACCACGGAAGTCAACGGTCAGCCGTATTTCGTGGGCAAGGATGTGGCAGAAATCCTTGGATATGCTGATACCAACAAGGCAATCGCAATGCATGTGGATGAGGAAGATAAACTCAACGACAAAACGGCGTTGAGTTTGGGACAGCGTGGCGGCTGGCTTATCAACGAGTCCGGCCTTTATAGCCTTATTCTTACCAGCAAGTTGCCGAAGGCAAAGGCGTTCAAGCGTTGGGTGACATCGGAGGTGCTGCCGTCCATCCGCAAGCATGGTCTGTATGCGATGGATGAGATTCTGGCAAATCCGGATATTGCCATCAAGGCTTTGCTGGAACTCAAGGCAGAGCGTGAAAAGCGCAAGTCGCTGGAAGGAACGGTGGCGGTGCAGAATCAGCAGATTGCCGAAATGCAGCCCAAGGTCAGCTATTACGACCTTATCCTTCAATGCCCGGATTTGATGTCTATCACCACCATCGCAAAGGACTATGGCTATTCGGCAAAGCGGCTCAATGCTTATCTGCACGAACAGGGGATTCAGTTCAAGCAGGGTGGAATCTGGCTTTTGTACCAGCATTATGCCGAGCAGGGGTACACCAGTACCAAGACGCACAACTATGCTGGCGAAGATGGCACCCAGCACGCCAAGCCGCATACTTATTGGACGCAGAAGGGCAGGCTGTTCCTTTACGATTTTCTTAAGGCTCGTGGCATTCTGCCTCTTATCGAGAGGGAGGGCTGATGATGGACATATTTAATTCCGAGGGCTATGTTGACCGGACGGCTCAGGCTGCCCTGGCCAGCGTTGAGGAGGAAGAACGCAGAAATGCCTGGCCGGTGGTGTATGTCTGCTCTGCCTATCGTGGCAATGTGCGATTGAACGTCATGCGGGCCAGGGAATATTGCAGGTTTGTGGTACGCCAGAAGAGAGTGCCCCTGGCACCCCATCTGTTCTTTCCACAGTTTGTCGACGAGGCAACGGAGCGGGGACTGGCCATGAAGATGGACTGTTTCCTGCTCTGGCGTTGCGATGAGGTCTGGGCCTTTGGCGAGATAACCGAGGGCATGGCGATGGAGATTGAGATGGCAGAGGATGAGGGCAAGCGGGTGCGGCACTTCACCAGTGATTTGAAGGAGGTAACCAAGGTATGAGGTTTACGTTACATACGGCTGACTGCCGTGGCAATGAGAAGAACGTGTGCTATCCACATGAATGCCAGATTGGCGGCGAGGCTGATTTTTTGGCGGCAATGCCGTTTGACCATGTTTGTGCTGCATTCCAAGGAGGCAGGCGCAGCGTGGGAAATTTCCAGAGTGCTGATGTGTTAGTGATGGACTGCGACAATGACCATTCAGATGTTCCTGCTGAATGGGTAACGCCAGAAAAGCTGGAAGAGATGCTGCCAGGTGCGAACTATGTTTTGGCTCCCAGCCGTCACGATGGGGAAGTGAAGGACGGCAAGTCTCCACGGCCCAGGTTCCATGTGTACTTTCCTCATGAGCCTATTGAGGATGCAGCTGAGTATGCCGGATTGAAACGTGCCATCCAGGCAAGGTTTCCCTTCTTTGATGGAAATGCTCTGGATGCAGCCCGGTTCATCTATGGTCATCCTTGTGAGCATATTGTCTGGCATGAAGGGGAAATGTCCATTGAGCAGATGGTGCTGGCCTGTCAGACAGAGACCAGCATACCCCAGGGACAGCGTAACAGTACTCTTTCCCATTTTGCCGGAAAGCTTGTGAAGCGTTATGGGGCAACGGAACGGGCACACGAGATTTTTCTTGAGAAGGCTGCCAAGTGTGAGCCACCGCTTTCGGATGAGGAACTGGGCAAGATTTGGCATAGTGCAGAGGGCTTTGCCAGGAGAGTGCAGGGGCAGCCTGGGTATGTGCCGCCGGAGGAGTATGAGTTCCCGCGTGTATCTTTGAAACCTGCAGACTACAGCGATATTGGACAGGCCAAGGTGCTGGCCAGAGAATACCGGGATGAACTCAAATATACGCCAGCTACGGATTATCTTCGTTATGACGGCGTGACCTGGAATGAGTCCAGAGCACAGGCCATCGGAGCCATGGAGGAATTCCTGGATTTGCAGCTGGCTGATGCCCAGGATGAGGTAAAGGCGGCTGTCAAGGAACTTACAGACTTGGGAGTAGCACAGGAAAAACTGGCGAAAGGCGGCAGGACGCTGGAGAAAGAAATCACAGAGGCACAGATGAAGGTATATGCCCGTTACCAGTCAGCTATGGGCTACCTTGCCTTTGTGCAGAAGCGGCGGGACATGAAATATGTGCTGTCTGCTTTGCAGGCGGCAAGACCAATGCTGGAAATTAAGGTGGATGACCTTGACCATGATGCCTTTTTGCTGAATACGCCGGATGGGGCATACGACCTGCGGCTGGGGTTAGTGGGCAGGAAGGAGCATACGCCTTCTGACTATGCTACCAAGGTTACCTCTGTGGCTCCAGGGAAAAAGGGGACGCAGATATGGCAGGATGCCATAGGCATGTTCTTTTGTGGTGACATTGAGCTTATGGAGTATGTGCAGCAGATAGTAGGGTTGGCAGCAGTAGGCAAAGTGTATGTGGAGTCCCTCATCATTGCTTATGGTGATGGCCGTAATGGCAAGTCCACCTTCTGGAACACTATCGCCAGAGTGCTGGGGACATACAGCGGAAATATCTCCGCTGACACTTTGACTGTTGGCTGTAAGCGTAACGTGAAGCCGGAACTTGCCGAGGCCAAGGGTAAGCGGATGCTGATTGCGGCGGAACTTGACGAGGGCATGCGGCTCAACACATCCCTCATCAAGCAGCTTTGTTCCACAGATGCAGTTCAGGCCGAGAAGAAATACAAAGATCCATTCCATTTTACCCCCAGCCACACTCTTGTTCTCTATACGAACCATCTGCCGAGGGTGGGAGCCAATGACCCGGGCACATGGCGGCGGCTCCTGGTAATTCCTTTCGATGCCGTCATTGAGGGAAACAGCGACACCAAGAATTACTCTGATTATCTCTTTGAGCAGGCTGGTCCTGCGGTGCTTTCCTGGGTGATTGAAGGGGCGCAGAAGGTCATCCAGAGCGGTTTCCATCTGCCGAAGCCTGCCTGTGTGGCGAATGCCGTCAATGCTTATCGTGATAATAATGACTGGCTGGGGCATTTCCTTGAGGATTGTTGCTTGCAGGATAAGACTTATCACGAAAGGTCTGGCCAGCTTTATAACGCTTATAGGGCTTATGCCGCCAGTACAGGTGAGTATGTGCGTAGTACCACAGACTTTTATTCTGCAATGGAACTGCGTGGATTCACTAAGCGTAAGACCAAGAAGGGCATGGTCTTAGAAGGGCTGATGCTTTTGGAAGGCAGAGAATTTCTGGCCTGAGAAATTAGGGTGCAGGTCAGTGCAAGTCATTATATAAAACCCCCTTTAGGGCAGTTTTTTAGCATAAAAATCCTATATAGAGAGGTTTATGTAACGACCGTCACCGACCTGCACCACTAGGCCGAAAACGGCTTAATAGTGCGGATTGGAGGACATTATGAGAGAAAAAGATATCGAACACAAACTCGTGACGGAAACAGTACGGCGTGGTGGCGTGGCATTGAAGTTTGTAAGTCCGGGCTGTGTAGGCATGCCTGACAGAATCGTGATGATGAAGGGTGGCAAGATGGGCTTTGTGGAGCTTAAGGCTCCTGGAAAAAAGCCAAGGCCGATACAGACACGCCGCATACGTCAGATGCGGAATATGGGCTTCAAGGTATTTGTAGTTGATGGCATGGAGCAGATTGGCTCTGTGCTTGATGAGATTGGGGAGGAATAAGATATGCGTGAGATTGCCCAATATGGCGTGGTCAACACATACCACGTGGATGTCCTGCAAGAGGATTTTAGGAAATAATTTGTGGAGGAGGTCAAAACTCAAATTTGACCCCATAGGAGGTGATGCCCTGTGAAGTTCATACCCCATGATTATCAGAAGTATGCCATTGATTTTATCGAAAGCCACGAAACCGCCGCTGTTCTCCTGGATATGGGACTTGGGAAGACGGTCATAACACTGACGGCACTCAACGACCTTCTCTTTGACAGCTTCGAGATTTCTCGTGTGCTGGTCATTGCACCCCTTCGGGTGGCAAGGAATACATGGCCGCAGGAAATCGAGAAGTGGGAACACCTGAAGAACATCCGCTACTCTGTAGTTGTCGGCACAGAGAAGGAACGGCTGGCGGCACTCAGAGAGTCGGCATCCATCTACATCATCAACCGCGAGAATGTGGCGTGGCTTGTCTGGAAAACGGAGTTTGTCTATGACACCATCGTGATTGATGAATTGTCCTCCTTCAAAAGCTGGAGCAGCAAGCGGTTCAAGGCGCTCATGAAGGTCAGGCCGCTTGCAAGGAGAGCCATCGGCCTTACCGGAACCCCCTCAGGCAACGGCCTGATGGATCTCTTCGCCGAGTTCAAGGTACTGGATATGGGAAAGCGGCTGGGGAGATACATCACAAGGTATCGGCAGACATACTTCATGCCTGACAAACGGAACGGCCAGGTGGTGTTCTCCTATGTTCCCCAGCCGGGAGCAGAGGAGGAGATCTACGGGAAAATCTCTGACATCACCATATCCATGAAGGCCACCGACCATCTTTCCATGCCGGAGCTCATCGAGAGCGAGTACACCGTCAGGATGAACAAGGCAGAACGGAAGATTTATGACAGGATGTGCGACCAGCTGACAATCCAGCTGAAGGGCGACGAGGTGACCGCAGCCAATGCCGGAGCCCTGTCCGGCAAGCTCTGCCAAATGGCGAACGGCGCAGTCTATGCCGATGGCGGCGGGGTCCTCCGCATACACGACCGCAAGCTGGATGCCCTGGAGGACATCATCGAGAGCATGAACGGCAAACCGCTCCTTGTGGCATACTGGTTCAAGCACGATGTGGAGCGCATCGAAAAGCGGCTCAAGTCCATCAAGGTTCCCTGCGCCAGACTGGATACAGATGCCGCCATCAGCCAGTGGAACAGGGGAGAACTCCCTGTAGCTCTCATTCATCCAGCCTCAGCGGGACACGGGCTGAACCTTCAAGGCGGCGGCTCCGCCTTGGTGTGGTTCGGCATCACGTGGAGCCTGGAACTCTACCAGCAGACTGTGGCGCGGCTCTATCGGCAGGGACAGACAGCAAATACCGTGGTGGTGCAGCACATCATCACCCAGGGCACGATAGACCGCAGAATCCTGACCGCCCTGAAGCAGAAGGACAAGACACAGGCCGCACTGATTGAGGCCGTCAAAGCGGAGGTGAATCAGAGATGAGAGAGAATTACGAGAACCTTGCCAATGCCATCATCATCCAAGCCGTGAAAGACTACCGGGAAGCCAAAACATTCCTCAAAAAACACCCTCGTACCGATGAACTGGAGGCCGATGTTGTTGCGCGGCTTGCCGAAAGGAAAAAACAGCGCGAGGAACTCAAGAGAAAAAATCTTCCCCCAGACCAGGAGAAAAGGAGCAGGGAAGAACGGTTGCTAGATGCCATTCGTAGCAATGAGCGGATGGCAAAAGAAACGGAGCGGTTCTTTTGCTCTGAATGGTTCTCCCGGCTGGCAAACATAAACGGTCGTTGGCTGTTGGAACGGCTCAGGCGTGAAATGGAGGCTGATTGATATGAGCGTGAGGGATTTTTTGGAACAGGCGCGGCATCTGGATGATGCTATCAATTCTCAAGTAGCAGAGCTTACGCATCTCCGCAACCTGTCCTTAAAAATCAGCAGCAGTTGCTTGGAGGAACATGTCTCTCACAGTGCGTCGCGGGAAGCTCCCTTTGCCAAGTGGGTGGAGCGTATCGTGGATAAGGAAAGGGAAATCAACGATGCGATTGACAAGCTGGTAGCCGTCAAATTGGAGATCAGCGACTACATTGGTACAGTGGATAATGTCGAGTGGCAATGCCTCCTTCGCAATCGCTATGTCCTTTGCAGACGCTGGTCTGATGTAGCCGCGGTGATGGGGTGTAGCGTCAGCACCGTCAAACGGCTCCACAAAAAAATCTTAAAAAATCTCGAAAATTGATACGGTTTGACCCTCGTTGACACGCATTGACCCTCGTTGCTCTTTTGACGCCCAAGCCTTGACGTGCTATTATGTATCATAGAGAAGTATGAAACATGAGCCTTCGAGGGAGCAATCCCTTCGAGGGCTTTTCTTATGCCCAAAAGGATGTGAAGCCGATGCCAATGAAACCGAAACGCCCCTGCCGCTATACTGGCTGTCCCAATCTGACCGACAGCAGGACAGGCTATTGCGAGGAACATCGTGGCCTTATGCAACGGCACTACGAGCACTTCACCCGTGGCTACAATCGGCATGAGCGGTATGGCAGTTCGTGGAAGAAAATCCGTGACCGCTATATCGCTGCGCATCCACTCTGCGAGGAGTGCCTTGGGATGGGCAGAGCAACGATGGCAACCCTTGTCCATCATGTGAAGCCACTCGCCGAAGGGGGAACGAATGATGAAAGCAATCTGCGGAGTTTATGCGTGAGTTGTCATGAGAAAATCCATCGGCGAAGCAAGTCCGACCGCTGACCGGGAGGGGGCGGTCAAAATCCCTGAAGCCCCGCCATTACTGGGCCGGCACTGGGGCTCACGCAGAAATCCGCGAAACTTTTTTGCTCATTGGAAAAAAAGTTTCATTACGGTCCGAAAATTAGTGACTGCCCACGGTTGACGGGGCATATAGAGATTTGCTCATTGTGGGCAAATCCTCAGAAAATCGAAACCCTATGCCAGAAAACAGTATAGGGTTCATGGGAGGTGATGATATGGGATTGAGAGGCCCTCGCCCCGGTACAGGCGGCAGACCGAAAAAGCCATTGGCCGAGAAAATCATCGAGGGAAATCCCGGCAAGCGAAAACTGACGGTGCTTGAGTTTGAACATCCGGCAGACTTGAAGGGAGAGGATATGCCGCCCCCAAAGGAATTCCTGTCTGCTGTCCAGCGTGACGGTTCCACTCTTTCGGCAGATGAAATTTACAGGGAGACATGGGAGTGGCTCAATGCGCGAGGTTGCTCGAACTTTGTATCTCCTGCACTCTTGGAGCGATACGCCATGAGTGCCGCTCGATGGATTCAATGCGAACAGGCTGTCAGCAAATACGGATACCTGGGCAAGCATCCAGTCAGTTCGCAGCCCATACAATCACCTTATGTCGCCATGAGCCAAAACTACATGAAGCAGACAAATCGCTTGTGGGGAGAGATATTTTCCATCGTCCGTGAGAACTGCTCCACAGAGTACAAAGGAGCATCGCCGCAGGATGACTTGATGGAGCGCTTGCTCAGATCGAGGAAGGGATGATGCCTTGCCAAGCGGGATTACATCGGCTTTGAAATAGCGCCTGTATACTGCGAGATAGCAAGAGAACGGCTCAAATTATGCGAGAACCAATAGTGGCTCTCGCTTTTTTGATGCCCTAATTTGGGGAGGATTTTCTATGCGAGGATTACAGCCTAATGATGTATACGGCTTGTGGAGAGTCGTTGAAAAAACATCACGGCACTCTGGTTCCAAACCATTGTACAAATGTATATGCCTTAAATGTGGTAATGCATCATACTTGACTTCCAGCAATATTATCCGCTCTCGCGGCAGAAACTGCAAAAACTGCACACCAAATTATCACTTTAAAGTAATGAACGATGTGGCTGACGGAATACTGCCCGATGGCTCCCATTTTCAAATTTCAAGCGTTGATATGGATGCTGTTTCTAAGTACAGATGGTATATGAATTCGGACACAGGGTATATATCAACGACTCAAATTGAAAATCATCAAACGGCATTGCATAGGTTCATCTTAGGGTTACGGCATGAGGATGGTTATGTTGTAGACCATATAAACCAATGTCGTTAAGTTAAGAAACCCTAAAATATAAAACATATGTTTTGTATAATGCACCTTGAAAAAAGGTGTATTTTTTTGCCCAAAAGGGCTTGACAAGCAAGAAATTTTGTGCGGCGCGTTTTC